>OLYN01001426.1_pt1 | contig 12228 bp, 9 predicted proteins | sample 1674231 | NCBI WGS metagenome assembly OLYN01 (sample SAMEA103958153, study PRJEB25191) | human gut metagenome
GGCATCCATCGTTTTTACAGCAGAGCCGGGAAATTCCTGCTGAAGGGTTAGAACAGTTTGCATATAGAGAATGTCCGGCATACACCTTGCTATACCAGTTTTCTCCAAAGGATACAGGCCAAAGCAAGGTAAAGTAGCCCCATAAAATTGACGAGGTAACAACAGTAGCGAGTGCGCAAGCTCCGAAAACCCTTCAACCAGGCGAATGTCCGCTCTACTACCCAGCGGCGGGCAGGAGTCCTCCAGCGGTCCCGAACTTCTTCCCCCCGGCTGCGGATATGCTCCTCAAATCCGTTTACGTAGACTTCTTCGCTGACTCGCGGGTAGTCATAGCCCTTGTCCAGACAGAGATGGCGTACGGCAGAGCCCAGAAACCAGCCGCCCATTTCCCGGGAGTTCTTCAGCGTCGCTTCTATCAGGCGGCTGTCATGAACATTGGCACCTGTGACTGTCACTCCCAGAGGAATACCCTGACCATCCACATGGAGATGTATCTTGCCGCCGCTTCGGCCCCTGTCCGTCGGGTTGCGTCCAAGGCCCTCAGTCGCTGATTTTTTGAGAGCGCGTCGGGGCTTGCAGCAAGGTGCCGTCCATAGCCTGCCATTGGGCGTCGACGCCGACCTTTTCCCCATATTCAGCAAGAAGGATGCGAAAAATCTCCGCCATGATGCCGGCTTTGTTCCATCGCTGGAAGTGCTCGTGGACAGAGCTTTTTGATCCATAGCAGGCGGGAAGCATGGCCCATTGGCATCCTGTCCGGCATTTGTAGAGGATTCCTGCCAGAACCGTGCGCTGCGCAAGCGGTTTGCTGCCGCCGCTTCTTTTTCGTTTGAACGGGGCAAGGAGAGGCTCGATACGTTCCCACAGCTCATCAGGCACATCACGAAAATCTGTTTGTTTCATGGGACGAGATTACCACACCTTTTAAAATCAAAAAACATGCCGGACATCCTCTAAGCCCCACCGTACTGACATAATATCCTTCGGCCCAAAATTTTCTGTTGCCAAACTTATATTTAAGGTTTGCGTGCTTATCGAATATCATCAACGAACTTTTCCCTTTCAGGTAGCCCATGAAATTTGCCACACTGATTTTAGGAGGAATGGACACCAGCATGTGGACATGATCCGGCATCAGATGCCCTTCCAGAATCTCAACCCCTTTATATTTGCAGAGGCATTGCAGAATTTCTTTTATACTTTCACGGAGCTGTGCGAAGATTATTTTTCTTCTATATTTTGGAGTAAAGACGATATGATACTTGCACAACCATTTCGTATGCGCTAGGCTATGAGCCTTGGTTCCCATAACAAAAACACCTTTCCGTTAATGTTGCGATGGGCTTGAACAACTTCATCGTAGCGGAAAGGTGTTTTTGTGTGTATAACGTATTGTCTCCACCCGCATAGCGGGTGGTTTTTTGTTTCGCGCCTGTCAGGCGCTCAACAGGCTAAAGCCCATAATGCAAATATACAGCAGCAATTTTCCGCAAATCTGCTGCTGCATATAGATATCATCGTATCATTACAATACAAGTAATAACACGAATCCGACTATTCCAATCATTGAAAATACTTTTCCTTCTGTTGCCCCCGGTGCATGATAGACGATCCTCACTTCATGCTTCCCACTTCCGATCTCACATCCAAGAAATGCTGTATTTACCTTTTGTATCTTCGTCTCTTTTCCATCGATGTACATCTTAAAATGTGTGTCATACGGGATGGATGTAATGAACCAGCCATCATTCTTTACCTGTATCGTTCCCTGTATCACATTATCTTTCGTCAGCTTTTTATCCACCTGAACTTCTGACTGATATAACGTTTTTGACCGTTCCGGCAGACTGCCAAGATATGCCTGTACATGGCTTAATTGATATTTTCCTTTGCCAAATGTTACAGAAATAGTATCTTCTCCATCCTTTAACGACACTGCATAGATAAATGTTTTATTTCCATTATAATATACATGATCTTTTGCGCTTAGTTTATTACGGATTCCGTTGATCCAGACTGCCACGTCCTTATTCGGACGTGCATTGTCCACACGGAAGCTCAGGAAAAGAATCTGTCTCTGCCCCTCTTGTTGTGTCGTTTCCTGCTGCACCTGTCGAATGGAAAATGTTATCTTTTTTATCTTCTTCGCATGGATCTTCCAGCCATCTTCTTTTTCATGGATCCACGTTCCGACTTTTCTTTCATTTCCGTTTTTCTTCCCTATATCTGTGGTTCTATTGCCGGCTCCATTTTGCGCTTTATGATTGTCGGCCATTTTCAGACTAACAGGCGTATAAGCTGTCATTATGTTCTGATCTGAAGATTCCGTATGTTCTCCAACAACTGCATATTCCAGAAATGCCGTCTGATTATATGGAAATGCAAGTTTGTTATATTCTTTTTCCGTCATCACACGATCTGTTGCATACATGACCGGTGCCGCGTCATTATTCTGATATATGCCGGTTTTTTCACATTTCTTAACCAGAGCATATCCCGTTACATCAGAATCTGATACGATATAGCGTACTCCCATCATCCGGCAAAATACCGGATTCTTCGATACCGACTGCATCATCACATTCCGAAACGGTTCTTCCAGTCCGAATGTCTTCTGACGAAATGTCTGATATTCAGAATTGTATGCCGATGAATAGATTGAAGTAATATTCTGCCCCGCATCCCAGATCCGGTTTAAATCCGCTGCATTTTCATCGTCATTGCCCATCTGTTCTGTGCGGTAATATCCACCATCATTTTTCAAAGCTTCTTTTACCGCCTGTTCATTATGTTCTCCTGCAACATCCCGGTACAGTTTGTGACTGACATACCGGTCCGGCTCCATCTGATAAAAGGTATTCATCGTGACCGCCAGACATAGCACCGACGGCAGTGCCAGCATCAGAATCTCTTTTGTCTCTTTGCAGTGGCTCTTCACTGCACAATAAAGCACATAACATATCAGGAACAGAACACTTTCTGCAAGTAATGCCTTCCATACGTTTTCCTCTATTCCTTTAGATGTAAACTGGTTTCTTGCTATATAAACAAATACCGTTGTAATGATATACGGAACCATTCCTGCAATAAGAGACAATTTCTCTTTCCTGCATTTTTCCAGATAAATAGCAATCAGATAACACAACAATGGCAGAAATGGAATGAATACCTTATCTCTGATATACAGTCCGCCATTCAATAAGTAAGCAAATACCGGAATGACAAGCACGATCACACATCCATATGTGAGCACTCTCTCATATACTTTCCGGTACAGAAGTCCTGTGATCAAAACGGTGATCACAAGTGTTGTAAGTCCGATTCCATAGATGCTGTAAGCGAATCGTTCTACCGTGATCTGCGGAACGAAAATGGTAGTAAGCGATGTATTCTGCCCTTTACTTCTACCACCCGCCAGTGCAAGTACCGTTGGTACCAGGAAGAAACTACTCATAAGTACTGCCAGAATCATTGGACGAACAAAACACAGTCCATCCACTAAAAAGCCTCTGACCGTGACTCTGCATCCTTCTCTTTGTTCAAAATACCGGTGCAGTCCATAAAGAACCAGTACCAGCATTCCGCCAATACTGAAATAGAAACTGGTCATGATCATCAGAAATACACTAACTGTAAAAAGACCGCTTTTTTCTTTTTCAAAATACCGGTCCACACCTATAAGTGCCAGACATAAGAACGGCATATAATCTACGAACATGATCTGACCGCTGTACTGTCCGATCATCGGGCCCGCCAGCAGGAACATCAGCGATATGATAAAAGCAACGCCTGTATCCATCTTTCTGCTTTTCAGCCAGTAATAAAAAAGCAGTACCGAAACCGTCAGACCTGTTATGCTGATCACCATGATGTAATCTGACATTTTCACAAATGGGAGCAGATATGACGGCAGAATCAATGGACTGTATAGTCCGTAATAAGCAAAATGATAAATGTTCTGACCTCCGCCCAGATTCGGCGCAAATTCCGGAAATATCTTTCCCGTTGCATAAAACTGCTGCCGGAAATAATCCGGCAGCACACTATGCTGACTGAGCCAGTCTACTTTTGCTCCAAAGATTCCATGTCTTCCCACAAACCACCAGCAGAAAAAAAATGTAAATCCGGCAAGTATCAGGTATGGAATGCATTTCTTATATGAAGTATATTTCTTATACAGAGTGCACTTCTTTTCCTTTCCCATAACTCTTCCTCCGCATGTTCTGTGATAATGGCATCATCATAATCCTCTGTTCTTCTTTACTGGAATCCTTTAACAGGTATACCGGACGGTTCTTTACTTCCAGATATGTCTTGGCAAGATACTGTCCCAGAATTCCGGTACACAGAAGCTGTACACCGCCCACACCGAACAGGATACAGACCAGCGACGGCCATCCGGCCACCGGGTCTCCCCAGATCAGTGTACGAACTACGATTGCAACGATCATCAGGAATGATAATCCGCAAAACAGAACTCCCATATACGATGCGATCGACAATGGCACCACAGAAAATCCCGTAATCCCCTCCAGAGAATAAATGAATAATTTCTTTACATTCCATTTTGTTTCTCCGGCAGATCTTTCGATATTCTCATATTCCAGCCATTTCGTACGAAAACCGACCCAGCCGAAGATTCCTTTTGAAAATCGGTTGTATTCACTCATCTCCAGAACCGCATCTACCATCTTACGGTTCATCAGACGGTAATCTCTGGCACCGCTTACGATCTCTGTCTTCGATATCTTATTGATCACATTATAAAATTCTTTGGATAAAAATGACCGGATCTTTGGTTCTCCCTTTCTGGTTGAACGTCTGGTTGCCACACTGTCATATGGTTCTTCTTTCAGAATTCTGTACATCTCCGGCAGAAGTGACGGCGGATCCTGCAGATCCACATCCATAATTGCCGCAAAATTACCGCCTGCATTCTGAAGTCCTGCATAAATAGCCGCTTCTTTTCCAAAGTTTCTGGAAAAGGAAAGATACTGGCATCTTCCGTCCTTTCTGTGTAATTCTTTCATAACCTTATATGTTCTATCGGATGATCCGTCATCTACAAATATCAATTCGAAATCGGTCTGTTTCTTCATGGTGTCCATAACTTTTTTCATTTCGGTATAATAGATCGGCAATGCTTCTTCTTCATTGAAACACGGAATGATAATACTGATCTTGTCCATAACTATAAGCCTCCTTACCTATTTCTTGAAGTTATTGTAGGCTTGATTTCTTAAAGACATACGCAAATAATTCTTAAGATTTCTTAAAAAACTTCTATATTTTTCCAAAACTATGTTGTGTAAAACAAGGACGAACCATAAAAGATATTATGTCCCTGTTCTTATCATGCTATATAGTTTTAAAAAGGCGGATTCCGTGTGCTGGGCCTGGAATCCGCTTTTTCTGCTATATTCTAGCTTTTTACTTCTTATTTCATAACCTGTCTATAGTTTCTCAATTAAAATATGAGCTCTATCTTCGTTCCTTCGCCCAGTTTACTGTCTACATGGATCTTGGCTCCGTGAAGCATGGCTCCGTGTTTTACGATTGACAGTCCAAGGCCGGTTCCGCCGGTTTCTTTGGAATGGCTTTTATCTACACGATAGAAACGTTCGAAGATACGATCCGTTTCATTTTCCGGTATTCCGATTCCGGTATCTGTGACACAGATTTTCTTGCCCTGCAGGGTATTGCCTACCCAGACGGTTAACTTTCCGCCTTCTTTGTTATACTTGATCGCATTTTCACAGATATTGTAGATCATCTCATCCAGGATCTGGCGGATTCCCACGTATTCTACCGGCTCTCCCGTCACCTCTACATGTACTTTTCTCTTCGCTGCCTGTGGCGAAAGTCTGGTCAGGATCTCTCTTGTCAACTTATAAAGATCTACTTCTTCTTTTTCCAGCTCTACATTGCCCTCATCCAGTTTGGATAGCTTGATAATATCTTCTACCAGCGTGATCAGACGGCTTGCTTCATTATAAATACGTTCTGCAAACCCCGTCATATCTTCCGGTTTTACCAATCCATTTTTCATGATCTCCGCATAACCTGAAATAGATGTAAGCGGAGTCTTTAATTCATGCGACACGTTTGCCGAAAATTCTTTTCTCATATTGGCAACTGCATCTTTTTCTTTATTCTGCTTATCGATACTCTGTAAAAGTGGTGTTAATTCTTCGTACACGTCATTCTCCAATGGATTCTCAAGATCCAGTCTGTTGATCGGACGGATCAGTCTCGTTACCTGCCATTTTACAAGTGCACTTGCAAATGCAAGCATGATCACTGCGATCAGTCCCATCACCGGAAATACTTTCATCGCTGTCCGGAATGCGGTATCTACCGTCTTTGATACACGCAGGATATCTCCATTTTCCAATTTCACTGCATAATAGAACATCTCTTTATTCAGCGTATTGGACTCTCGAATGTCCTGTCCGCTTCCTGTTTTTAATGCTTCTTTTACTTCCGGACGGTTCTTATGATTCTGAAACGTTACTTCATCTTCTTTGGAATCATATTTTACATTTCCGTCTGAATCGATCAGTGTAATTCTTGTATCCTTATGCACCTTATCCATTATCTTCAGATAAGATTCTCCGGAGGTATCGATTGCTACATTGATATAATCCGCCTCCTGTCTGACTTCGCCTTCCATGATATGGATCGTCTGGCGATATACGACCAGTGTAGTGATCGCATAGGCTATGATCAATGTCAGCGCAATCACAAGGATCATACTGCTCTGGATCTTTTTTCTCATACTTTGTTTCATATTATTACCTACTCATACGGTATCCGACTCCCCGGACCGTCTCAATCTGTTCACCTGCATCTCCGAGCTTCTGTCTTAAGGTTCTGACATGCACATCCACGGTTCTCGTCTCCCCGTCGAAATCATAACCCCAGATATCCTCCAGAAGCTGGTCTCTGGTAAGCACAATGTTCGAATTCTTCATCAGGCGCTTCAGTAATTCATATTCTTTCAGGGTCAGATTCACTACCTCTCCATGAACTGTCACTTCATGTTTCTTTGGATCTAACCGGATCTCTCCGATCTCAAATGTATCTTCACTGGATACACTTCCCTTCGCACTGCGTCTTAATACCGCCTTGATACGTGAGATCAGTTCCATCATACCAAAAGGTTTCGTCACATAGTCATCAGCCCCGGCATCCAGTCCTTTTACTTTGTCATATTCTGCACCTTTTGCCGTAACCATAATAACAGGAATGTCTTTCGTTTTCTTTGATGCTTTTAACTTTCTCAAAAGCTCCATTCCGTCTTCTCCCGGCAGCATGATATCAAGCAGAACAAGCTCTGGCGTCTCTAATGCCAGAGCTTCAAGGAATGAACTTCCATCTTCGAATCCGCGTGCCTGAAACCCTGTACTTTCCAGGGTATACACCACCAGTTCCCGTATATTACCGTCATCTTCTACACAAAAAATCATTCCTCATTCTCCTTCTTTATACTACAGATGATTTGTGGATTCCTGTAATTGAGAATTCCACCCACTCTGCGATATTCGTTGCATGGTCTGCAATACGCTCCAGATATTTGGCAACCATAATCAGATCGATTGCTTCCACACCTTGCAGACCTTTATTTTCAGCAATGAAATTAATCAATGTCGTCTTCACTTCCTCAAAAAGTTCATCTACCACATCATCATTTTCCATTACTTTTCTTGCCAGATCCAGATCTTTCTCTACGTAAGCATTGACACTGTCACGGACCATTTTGCTGGCCGCCTCTGACATCTTGATGATCATCGGAATATCCTGCGCTTCTGATTTGTCTTCAGTGATAATAATCTCTGCAATATCTGATGCCTGATCTCCGATGCGCTCCATATCGGTAATCATCTTAAGTGCTGCGGATATCTGTCTCAAATCTCTTGCTACCGGCTGCTGCTGAAGAAGAAGTCTTAAGCAAAGTCTTTCAATATCTGTCTCCGCCTGATCGATCTCTTCATCTGCAATTCTTACTTTCTCTGCCTGTTCCATGCTTCCTTCTTTTAATGCAGTCGTTGCTTTTCCAATCGCCTCTTCACACAACTCACCCATGTAAATAAGCTGTTTATTAAGTAACTCCAACTGTTGATCAAATCGATTACGCATATCTTAACCAAACCTCCCTGTAATATAATCTTCTGTTCTTTTATCCGCCGGAATGGAGAATAATTTTTCTGTCTCATTATACTCGATCACTTCTCCCAACAGGAAGAATGCTGTGTTATCTGATACACGTACAGCCTGCTGCATATTATGTGTTACCATAACGATAGTATAATCTTTTTTCAGCTCCATCGCAAGGTCTTCAATCTTCGATGTAGAGATTGGATCAAGTGCGCTTGTCGGCTCATCCATCAGAAGAACTTCCGGCTGTACAGCCAATGCTCTTGCGATACAGAGTCTCTGCTGCTGTCCGCCTGACATTCCAAGCGCGCTTGTCTTTAATCTGTCTTTACATTCATTCCAGATGGCTGCATCTCTTAAGGATTTTTCTACCAGATCATCCAGCTTTGCTTTCGAACGGATTCCGTGTGTTCTTGGTCCGTATGCAACATTGTCATAGATGCTCATCGGGAATGGATTCGGTTTCTGGAATACCATTCCGACTCTTTTTCTAAGCAGATTCACATCAATATCATGGAAAATGTCCTGACCGTCCAGAAGAATCTGTCCGTCGATCCTGCAGCCTTCTACCAGATCATTCATCCGGTTGATGGATTTTAACAATGTAGATTTACCACATCCGGATGGTCCGATAAATGCTGTGATCTTATTCGCTTCTATCTCAAGATTCACATTTTTCAGAGCATGGAAATCACCATAGTGCAGATCCATATTCTTAATACTTATTTTACTCATTTAAGATTCCTTCCTGTTCCTCATCTATTCTTTTCTTTACGATTTCGTGATTCGTTTTGCAATCATACCTGATATAGTATTGATCAGTACAACCAGTACCAGAAGCACAACTGCTGTTGCATATGCCTGATTCATATAAAGTCCTTCACTGGATAAGTTGTACATATGAACCGCAAGAGTACGTCCGGAGCCGAATACACTACTTGGTACCTTTGCAACGGTTCCCGCTGTATAGATCAGCGCTGCTGTCTCTCCGACGATTCGTCCGATCGCCAGGATCACACCTGCCAGGATTCCCGGTACCGCTGACGGAAGTACGATGCGGAATACGGTACGGAGTTTTCCTGCACCAAGTCCAAAGCTTCCTTCTCTGTATGAATCCGGTACGGCTTTCAATGCTTCTTCTGTACTTCGCATGATCAACGGAAGTACCATGATCGCAAGGGTAAATGCACCTGCTAATATGGAAAACCCCCACCCGCAGGTTGTTACGAAGAATAACATTCCGAAAAGTCCATATACAATGGATGGAATTCCCTGCAATGTCTCTGTCGTAAGTCTGATGACTTCTACGAATTTGTTTCCTCTCTTTGCATATTCTACAAGAAAGATTGCTGAGAAGATACCAAATGGAACAGCGATCAAAAGTGATAAAAATGTCATAATCACGGTATTAATAAGCGCCGGCATCAGGGATGCATTCTCTGATGTATAATGAAGCGAAAAGATCGACGGCTTCAGATACGGCACTCCGTGGACAACTACGTACACGATCAGGAATATCAGTACTGCAAATGTAAGGATCGCTGAAAGCATGACCAGAAGCATCACGATCAGAGAACCCGGTGTTCTCGTATAGGCTTTTAATTTGTCTTTCAAAGTCATTTCATTATTACTCATGATTCTTCCCCCTGTTCAAAAGTGCCACACAGAAGTTCAGAAGCAGGATGAATACGAAAAGTACCACACCTGTTGCGATCAGTGCCTCTCTGTGAAGTCCCGATGCATATCCCATCTCGATTACGATATTGGCTGTCAGCGTTCTGACTCCCTGGAAGATTCCACGCGGCATTCTCGGCTGGTTACCTGCTACCATGATCACAGCCATGGTCTCTCCGATCGCACGTCCGATTCCAAGAACGATTGCTGCGACCACACCAGATTTTGCTGCCGGAAGTACAACTGTAAAGATTGCTCTTTCATGTGTTCCGCCAAGTGCCACAGCACCTTCGTAATACTGTGTCGGAACTGCTCTGAGTGCTGATTCTGTCAGACCGATGATCGTTGGCAGGATCATCATTCCAAGCAGAATGGATGCAGTGATCATACTGCTTCCGTTGCCGCCCCGGTGAAGACTTCGTCCGATTTCTCTTACCCACGGTACCAGAACGACCAGTCCGAAGAATCCATATACAACGGACGGAATTCCCGCCAGAAGTTCCGTAGCCATTTTCAAAGGTCTGTAGATTGCTTTCGGACAATAGAAAGCCATAAATACAGCTGTCAGGATTCCTATCGGTACACCAATGATGATCGCACCTGCTGTCACATATAAACTTCCGACGATCATTGGAAAGATTCCGTAAATATCATTTTTCGGTCTCCACAACTCGCCGGTTAAGAATTTTCCAAATCCAATCTTACTCATTGCAGGAATACCATTTGCAAATAAGAATATACAAATGAGAGCAACCGCCAGCACCGAAGCGCAGGCGGCAACTGCAAATATTACCTGCATGAATTTTTCCGTCCATGCTTTTGATTTCATATTATTTTACTACCTCATCCCAGGCAACTGCATTGCCTGTGTAAATGTCTTTTACCTGATCGCTGCTCAGCTCATCTGTTGTGTTGTTTTTATTCACAATAACTGCGATACCGTCTGTTGCGATTGCCTGGCTGTCAAGTTTGTCTTTCTCATCATCCTGTAATTCACGAGAAGCCATTCCGATATCATAACTTCCATCGATTGCTGATGTCATACCTGTTGTAGAGTCTGTTGTCTGAAGTTCGATCTCTGCTCCTGTGTTGACTTTCTTATAAGCCTCGATCAGTTTTTCCATAACCGGTGATACAGAAGAAGATCCACCGACTACAACTTTTCCGGATGGTTTCGTTCCTGCATAAGCTTCTGCTGAATCATCTCCGATATATCCGTTATCTGAGATTACCTGCTGTCCTTCTCTACTCATGATATATGAGATGAAGTCTTTTGCCAGTTCATTGTCTGCACCTTTCTTTGTTGCAATGTTGAATGGTCTGCAGATCTTGTATTTTCCATCTTTGATGTTCTGCTCTGTTGCTTCTTCACCATCGATCTTTAAAGCTTTTACAGTATCATTTAAAGATCCGAGTGATACATAACCGATTGCGTAATCATCTCCGGCTACTGTTGTAAGCATTACGGATGTGCTGTTTGTGATCTGTGCATCATCTGTTGTCATGTCTACTTTTTCGCCGTCTTTCTTTTCTTCAATTCCGAAAAGTTCGATGAACGCTCCTCTTGTTCCTGAGCCATCTTCTCTGGAAACGATTGTTATATCATTGGAAGAATCCCAGTCACCTTTGCTGCTCTTATCATCAGAAGAACCACTATCTGAACTTCCACATCCAACTGCAAGTCCTGCTGCCATTGTTGCTACGGATAAAACTGCGATAAACTTTTTCATTTTCATAATCATACTCTCCTTAGATTCTCATCTTTTTTTATTCTGATTTTTTTCTTTGTCGCTTTCGACAATAGCTATCTTATAAGACGTATGTTAAATCCAAAATCTGCGAATTGTTAAATGTGTGTAAAGTGTATGTAGGAAATGTATGGAAATGTAAAATTGAATTTCTTAATTTTTCATGCTATAATTCCTCTGCAGGACTTTTCCTGATCAGCTTTTTCAAAAATTATATTCGATATTAACCTTTATACAAAAAGCTGACAGTAATATGTTCTACAGATTCGAACACAATGAATACAAACATATGAAAACTTATTATTTGAGAAGAAAGAGGATATAATTCTATGTGGATTGCAGATCAATGGAAAGATTATGAAGTAATAGATTGTAGTAAAGGTGAGAAATTAGAGCGCTGGGGACAGTACACTCTGGTCCGTCCTGACCCGCAGGTTATCTGGGATACCCCGAAAACCGAGCGTGGATGGAAACATATGAACGGCCACTATCACCGCAGCAAGAAAGGCGGCGGGGAATGGGAATTCTTCAGTCTCCCGGAACAGTGGCAGATTCATTATAAAGAACTGACATTTAATCTGAAGCCTTTCAGCTTCAAGCACACCGGTCTTTTCCCTGAACAGGCAACGAACTGGGACACTCAAGATCG
>OLYN01001431.1_pt1 | contig 12210 bp, 10 predicted proteins | sample 1674231 | NCBI WGS metagenome assembly OLYN01 (sample SAMEA103958153, study PRJEB25191) | human gut metagenome
TCGGCACAGTTGCAATAGTAAATTCTTCAAAAAACGGTTGGGAGCCGTCTGTTAAAGAAACCAAAGAGCCGAAAACCAAAAAAGCGACACCTGTTGCCGCGGTTTCCGATGAAACCGTGACTGCGGAGAAAAAAGAACCGGTTAAAATCAGTATGCTCTCCGTTGGGGATAATCTCATACACGACGGAATTTACGAGCAGGCAAAAAAGCGTTCAAAAAACGGCGGTTATGATTTTTCATACGCATACAAAAATATTGCCTCAACAGTAGAAAAAGCTAATTTGGCTACCATAAATCAGGAAACGATAATAGCAAAAAGCTATGAGCCATCCGGCTATCCGCTTTTCAACTCTCCTCAGGAGGTCGGCGAAGAAGTTAAGAAAATAGGCTTTGACGTTGTAAACCTCGCAAACAATCATATGCTTGACAAGGGTGCTAAGGGACTTTCGGAGGCTATTGATTTTTGGAACAACATAGGCGGCATCACAATGACAGGTGCTTACAAGGACGAAAACGATATGAACCGCCTTGAATACATAGAAAAAGACGGCATTAAGATAGGCCTTGTAGGCATAACCCGCTATACAAACGGTCTGTCATTGCCTAAAGACAGTGCTCTGAAAATAATATACACCTCAGACGAGGACACAATCAAATCAAAAATTCAGAAAGCCAAGGCCGAATGCGATATTGTTTTGGTAAACGTTCATTGGGGTGAAGAGTACACGACAACCCCCAACAACGACCAACGCGAGCTTGCAAGCAAAATGGCGTCGTGGGGTGCAGACGTAATTATAGGGCATCATCCTCACGTCATACAGCCCGTAGAATGGATAGACAACGGGAACGGCACAAAAACACTTGTGGCATATTCTCTCGGCAATTTCATCTCGCAGCAAAACACGGCATCGAGAGTTATAGGCGGTATGCTTCACTACGACTTGACAAAGGACTATGACACCGGAAAAACAACGGTTGACAATGTGGTTTTTGAGCCTATCGTGACCCACTATGTGCGGGGCAGCCACGATGCTCAGATCTATCCCCTTTCGCAATACACCGATTCGCTCGCAAAAGCCCAAGCTTCGAGACTCAAGCAAAACGATTTCAGCATTAAATATATAAACGACTTTGTGGGTAAGGTCATTGATAAACAGTTTTTGAATCAAGCGTAAAAGATAAAAGACGGACTGTAAAACATACGGTCCGTCTTTTTATATCAGGCTATTACATAAGCGTTAGTTAATTTTCATCTAACTCTTTTTCGGCTATTCCGACGATTGCACTCGTACCGAGCCTGTCGGCTCCCTCCGAAAGGAACTCCGCGGCATCCTCCAGCGTGTGAATACCGCCTGCCGCCTTTATTTTTACGGACGGAGACACATACTTTTTAAAAAGCTTTATGTCATCATGCGTTGCGCCGGCATTGGAAAAGCCCGTTGAGGTTTTGATATAATCCGCTCCGGCCGCACTTACAATGCGGCACATTGTTTTCTTTTCGTCCTCGGTCAAAAGACAAGTTTCAATTATTACCTTGAGGCATTTGTCGCCGCAAACCTCTTTCAGCGTTTTTATCTCATTTTCCACATAGTCTGCATTTCCGCTTTTAAGCGCGCCGATGTTTATTACCATATCTATTTCGTCCGCACCGTCAAGCAGTGCCTGCTTTGCTTCAAATGCCTTGACCTCGGTCGTGTTATACCCGTTAGGGAAACCTATAACGGTGCAGATACGCATTTTACCGACTGCATATTCCGAAGCAAGCTTTACATAGCACGGCGGAATACAAACGCTTGCGGTATTATACCTAACTGCCTCATCAATCAGACGTTTTATGTCATTCGGAACGGCGGTCTGTTTTAAATTTGTGTGGTCGCAATGCGATAATATTTCGTTTATATCCATTTTTATCCTCCATCGGTCAGATACTGTAATTATTTTACCATAGACTTTAGATACTATCAATTATAAAAAGTCGCCGCAGAAGCTTACCCTCGGGGCCCCCTACATAAGGAAATTACCCAAAAATACATGAAACAGCAAAGTCCGCACCCTGAAAAGGGTACGGACTCTTACTTTTACGGTGTCACAATCCGATGCTTGCTAAACCTGTGGACACAGTTATTTTGAGAGTGAGCTCATATGTTAACCTCTAAGCCAACTACCTAAAACTATAATATTGTTGACTTAACAAATAGCTGGTCAATTGAGCCATATATTGTTTCATAATCACCTAATTTTTCGAAGCCGTATTTTTCATATAAACCGATTTCTCCGCTCATGATATATATTTTTTCATATCCCAGCTCACGCGCATATAAAATTGCGCTTTGAATCATCAACTCTGATAATCTCTTACCACGGTATGGTTCATCAACAAAAACGAATCCTATAAATGGTGTAAACTTGTATTCCTCCGGCAGCTCGTCCTTTTCAGCAAATGTGCAGAATCCCGCCACTTTTCCATTTACGCAAGCAACAAACACCCTTTCCCATGTATTAAAGTCATTGTTTTTCATCTTTTGAGCCAAATAGGGACCCGCTTTCCACGGGCATTTTTCAGCTAAACAAATGGTTTCGTTCCAATATTTGTGTTTTTGGGTCATGCAATAAATTTCAGTCATATATTTCCCTAATAAAAATTTCTATTTATCATATTATAAGTGTAGCACATAATCATAATAGAAACAATACTGCTTCGGCTAGTTATCATGTATTCTGGCCCGCTGACAGAAGTGTAAAGGGACACTTCCTTATGGAGTGTCCCTTTCTGCGGCGACTTTAATATTCCGACATTACTTTGTCATAAGATTGCAGACAAGATTTGAAAGCTCCACCGGGTCGTCAACCGACATACCGCCTATAAGACGCGCCTGAGCATAAAGAATCTTTGCGTAATCACAAAGACTGTCTTTATTGTCCTTATAAAGAGACTTGAGCTTTTCGGCTATTGGGTGATTTGCATTTATTTCAAGCACTACCGTAGCCTTGGCGTCCTTACCGTCTGGCATCGCATTCAGCACCTTTTGCATTTCGAGAGAAATAGCACCCTCGCTCGATAGGCAGACGGGATGGTCCTTGAGCTTATCAGTAAATCTAACCTCATGGACATTTTCTCCGAGAGCCTCTTTCATTTCTTTGAGCATATCGGCGTTATCCTCGTTTTCCTTTTTGAGGGCTTCTTTCTCCTCTTCGGTTCCGAGGTCAACATCTTCCGTGCAAACGTTAACAAAGGTCTTTCCGTCATATTCGCTGAGTGCGCGAAGGGCAAATTCATCGACATAATCGGTGAGATAGAGTATTTCATAGCCCTTGTCCTTAACCGAGTCCACCTGCGGAAGCATATCTATTTTGTCGGTTGTTTCGCCTGCTGCGTAATAAATGTCCTTTTGGCCGTCCTTCATACGGGATACATATTCCTTTAAGGTTACGGGCTTCTTTTCGCTCGACGAATAGAACAATAGCAAATCCTTGAGGCTGTCCTTGTGAATACCGTAATCGCTGTATACGCCGAATTTAATCTGCATACCGAACGCTTTAAAGAATTTTTCGTAAGTTTCACGGTCGGTTTCGAGCATTTTTTTAAGCTCGGAATCTATCTTCTTTTCTATGGTTTTTGCAATAAGCTTTAGCTGATGGTCATGCTGAAGCACCTCACGCGAAATGTTAAGCGAGAGATCCTCGCTGTCTACAAGACCCTTAACAAAGCTGAAATGGTCGGGCAAGAGGTCCTTGCACTTGTCCATTATCAAAACGCCTTTTGAGTAAAGCTGCAAGCCCTTTTCGTATTCCTTTGTATAATAATCAAACGGAGCGTGTGACGGAATGAAAAGAAGCGCGTCATATGTTGCCTGACCCTCGGTTTTATAATGAATAACCTTGAGAGGTTTTTCATAGTCCATAAACTTATCTTTATAAAAAGCTTCATATTCCTCGGGCTTAATCTCTTTTTTATTCTTTTTCCAAAGAGGAATCATACTGTTTAATGTCTCGTCCTCTTTTACAGATTCGTATTCGTCCTCGGTACCCTCCTTAAGACGTCTCTTCTCTACTGTCATTCTGATAGGATAGCGAACATAATCCGAATACTTTTTAACTATTGTCTTGATAGTGTATTCCTCAAGGAACTGAGAATACTTTTCTTCATCCGTATCATCTTTTATATGGAGAGTTATCGTAGTGCCGACGTCGGGCTTGTCGCATTCCTCAACGGTATAGCCCTCAACGCCCTTAGACTGCCAGCGGTAAGCCTCGCTTTCGCCGTAAGCGCGACTTTCAACGGTTACACAGTCGCTCACCATAAATGCCGAATAAAAGCCTACGCCGAATTGACCGATAACGTCTATATCCTTTGCGTCGGCGTTTTCCTGCTTAAAAGCGAGAGGTTTGCTTCAAGCTCCTCCTTGGTCATACCTATACCGTTATCGGAAATTGTCAGAGTTCTGTTCTCCTTATCCGGAGTAATTCTGATTTCAAAATCACCGTGCGACATTCCGACATTTTGGTCGGTCAGCGAACGGAAATACAGCTTATCAACGGCATCACTTGCATTTGATATAAGCTCTCGCAAAAATATTTCTTTATGCGTGTATATGGAGTTTATCATTAAATCAAGCAGCTTCTTTGATTCGGCTTTAAACTGTTTTGTACGCATACAAATCACCTGTTTCCATAAAAATAGCCCTTTTTCAAAGAGTAATAATATTATATCACCGCAAAATTAAAAGTCAAGAAAAGTCAAACAGAGTTAATAAACAGTTTACATATTAACAGACAAAATTCTATTATTTTGTTTTGGGCAAAACTTTTCAAAAAAAGGCTTGACTTAAAGTAAACTCTAAGTGTTAAATTATATTTAAAGATAAGCACGCTTAACATCATCGCCCGCAATGGGCTATGACGATACTGCAAAAGGAGCTGACTGCAATGAATAAAAAGGTTCTCATTGTTTCATCAAGTCCGAGAAAGCACGGCAACTCGGATTTACTCTGCGATGAATTCGCACGCGGAGCAAAAGACGCAGGAAACGAGGTCGAAAAGGTCTTTCTCGCCGACAAAAGCATAAATTACTGCCGCGGCTGCGGAATATGTAATTCTACGCATAAATGCGTTCAAAAGGATGATATGGCGGAGCTTAATGACAAAATGGTCAAAGCCGACGTTATAGCTTTGTCTTCCCCCGTGTACTTCTATACTGTTGACGCACAGCTTAAAACATTTATAGACAGGTGTGTGCCGCGTTACACAGAGATGTCGGACAAGGATTTCTATTATATTCTGACTGCGGCGGATTCCGATAAATCGGCATTTGACAAGTCGATAGAATGCATAAGGGGCTTTACGCTTGACTGCCTTGACGGTGCAAAGGAAAAAGGAATAATCAGGGGTGCCGGTGTATTTGAAAAAGGCGAAATCAAAGACAAATCGGAATACAAAGAATGCTACAATATGGGCAAAAACGTTTAAAACAATTTAAGGAGACCGATATTTATGGAAAACACCTTGACAAGAAAAAAGCAAATCATAACAGCTAAAGCTCTCACGACGGTAATAGGAATAACTCTGTCGGTTTCCATGCCTCAGCTGTTCCACGTTATAGGTATCGTGAGCGGTACCGGCAGCTTACCCGGCTCGGCATTTCTGCCGATGCATCTCGGCGTATTCTTCACAGCTCTTTTGGCAGGTCCTGCGGTGGGCGCCGTAACGGGAGCGGTAAGTCCCCTTTTGAGCTTCGCGCTCACGGGTATGCCGTCGGCGGCACTTCTTCCGTTTATGATGATAGAGCTTACCGTATACGGCGTCGTATGCGGACTCCTCAAAAACAAAAAAATGCCCGTCATTTTAAAGGTACTCACGGCTCAAATACTCGGAAGAGCCATACGCGCGGCTGCTATTTTAATCGCGTTTTACGGCTTTAAAAGCACGGCGGTTTCACCGACAATAATACTTTCAAGCATCGCTTCGGGTCTGCCGGGTCTTATTTTACAATGGACGCTGCTTCCGCTTCTTATATACCGCGTTAAGGGGTTAAACAAATTCTATGAATAATATCGAAAAAGCAAAGGAACGTCTTAAAAACGGTGCTTCGCTCGTGCTGTATGACGGCAAAGAGTTCATCGAAGAAAAAGGCAAGGGGCTGTCCCCTCTTTTGAAGCTGCTCAGCGAAAAAAACGATTTATCGCGTTTTTGCGCCGCCGACAAAATCATAGGAAAAGCCGCTGCCCTGCTTTTTGCGCTGCTTAAAATCAAAAATGTGTACGGTGAGGTTTTAAGCCGCAAAGCCATACCGATACTCGAAAAATACGGTATAAAGTATTCTTTCGGCACCGTAACCGACAGCATAAAAAACAGATATGGCACGGAGATTTGTCCGATGGAGCAAACCGTTGAAGGCATAGACGACGCCGACACGGCATTAAAAGCCATAAAAGAAAAAATTAAAACTATGAGGATGAATAATATGAAAAAGCTCGGATTCGGTCTTATGAGACTGCCTGTTCTTGACAGTAACGACCCCTCTAAAATAGATATTCCGCAAGCCGAAAAATTTTTGGAGCGCGGTTTCACGTACTTTGACACAGCATATATGTATCACGATTTCAAGAGCGAGGAAACCGCAAAGAAAATCATAGTTGACCGCCACCCGCGTGACAGCTTCACACTCACGTCAAAGCTGCCCACTATGATGTTGAAAACAAAGGATGATAACAGCCGCATATTTGAAAAGCAGCTCAAAAACTGCGGTGTTGATTATTTTGACTACTATCTTCTTCACAACCTGAACGTATCAAATTACGAGACGGCAACAAAGCTCGACTGCTTTGATTTCGTGGCTCGCATGAAGGAAGAGGGCAAAATAAAGACCGTCGGATTTTCGTATCACGATGACGCGAAGCTCCTCGACAGAATTTTAACCGCGCACCCCGAAATTGAGATAGTTCAGCTTCAGATAAACTATCTCGATTGGGATAATCCGGGTATTCAGTCGCGCCTGTGCTATGAAACGGCGGTAAAGCACGGCAAAAAGATAATTGTTATGGAGCCTGTAAAGGGCGGAACACTCGCAAAAATACCTGACGAAGCCGAAAAACTGTTTAAAGATTATGCTCCGGACGCGTCAATTCCCTCTTGGGCGGTAAGATTTGCAGCAAGTCACGACAGCGTTATGACGGTACTCAGCGGAATGAGCACATACGAACAGCTCCTTGACAACACCGGATACATGGAAAGTTTCAAGCCCTTGTCAAAGGAAGAATTCGAAATCATAGGCAAGGCAGTAGACATTATAAAAGCTTCTATAACCGTGCCCTGCACAGGTTGCAGCTACTGCACGGCAGGCTGTCCGAAGCACATTCCGATACCAAAGTACTTTGCTCTATATAACGAGGAAAAACGCGCTACATATAAAGATTTTTCGGTTAACGGCCAATACTACGAAAACCTCGCTAAGGAATACGGAAAAGCCTCGGACTGCATAAAGTGCAGGAAATGTGAAAAAGCGTGTCCGCAGCACATTAAGGTAAGCGAGCTTATGCCTCAAGTTGCAAAAACTTTTGAAGAATAAGGGCGCAAAAAGACAGACCGATAACTAAAATCACCAAAGTACATTTTGCTTTTGCCGCTCCGAAATACATTGATACAAACGACTTATTGTGTTAAAATGGAGTTTATATCAATAGTTTTTCGGGGTGGCATTTTTTATGTATATAAAAAGTCAGAATTTGAAACAGCTCTACCGCATAATTTTTTTATTGTGCTGTGAGGCAGGGATGATTTTACAATATATTGACAGTCTGCGACGCGGCAACGCCGACACGCTTTTATATTACTACACGGTACAAAGCGGCATACTCTGCTTTTTATACTTCTTTTTTCTCGCTGTTTTCAGCCCTAAAAAAGAAAAGGCCGTTATCAGAGGTGCCGTAACCATGTGTATAGCCGTGACCGCAATAGCCTATTTGTTTATGCCGAACGGTGCCAAAGAGGCAGCGGCCTCCGATAAGGCTTTTTACACAGGCTATATTCTTATGCACTATATCGTTCCTCTCATGGTGATACTCGACTATCTGCTGTTTTTCCCGAAAGGGTTATACAAGGCTCTGCACCCGCTTTGCTGGCTGATTTTGCCCTATCTGTATATCGCATTTACAATGATTTGCGCTAAATTCGGCGGCAAGATCTTTTCCGGCTTCGGCGGCAGCAGCCGTTATCCGTATCCGTTTCTCGACACAGACCTTTACGGCAAAAACAAGGTTGCGCTTATAATTGTCTTTATTACGGCGGCGTTTTTGGCTCTCGGTTATCTGTCGTTTGTTATTGACCGCCTGCTCGGAAAAAACGGCAAAAAGCTTAAGTAATAAAAGCCTCAAAACATATTAGAAGGAGCGATAAAAGTGATAATATATTTTACAGGCACCGGAAACAGCCGCCATTTAGCAAAAAAGGTCGGAGAAGCAATAAACGAAATTCCGGTCAACTCATTTGGATATATAAAGGAGTGTAAAAAAGGCAGCTTTGACAGCGATACCCCCTATGTTTTTGTATGCCCGACTTACGCTTGGCAAATACCGCACATTTTTGAAAAGCTCATAATGGAATCCGTGTTTCACGGCTCCGATAAAGCATATTTCATAATGGATTGCGGCGGCGAAATAGGAAATGCAAGGAAACAATTACAAGCGCTTTGCTCTGACAAGGGTTTCGAATTTATGGGTGTTTACGAGGTTGTAATGCCCGAAAACTACACGGCACTTTACAGCGCACCTGATGAAAAAACCGCAGAGAAGCTTATAATAAAAGCGGATAAAGCGGCTCTTGACGCAGCAGAATACATCAAAGCCGAAAAGCCTTTCCCCGATATTAAAGTCGGCATTGCGGACAGACTGAAAAGCGGCATAGTAAATACGGTCTTTTACAAATTCATCGTATCCGCAGACAAATTCTACGCCACCGACAAATGCATAGCTTGCGGAAAATGCGTAAGAAGCTGTGTGCTGAACAACATTGAGCTTAAGAACGGCAAGCCTGTTTGGGGCAAAAGCTGCACACACTGTATGGCGTGTATTAACTTTTGTCCCACAAATGCCATTGAATACGGCAAGCATTCAATCGGTCTGAGGCGTTACACTCTGACAGACTGAAATACGGAAAATTGCTTTTACCGAATGTTCATAAAGCGTTTCATAACCAAGCGGTATTTTTATAAATTAAAGGCATAGATAAAGCAGACCTTGTCAGTACAATTCACAAGCTCTGTTTTTTTACAGTAATAATTCATATATGAGCCTTTTGTCTCAATATTGCATTTTTCGTCTGACGAGAAAGACAGTCGCTGCGGTGATTTGCTTGCTTGCACCAATATATGAAGAAAAAATTTGCCCTTTTGGGAGAAAAAAAGAAGCCGTTACCAAACGGTAACGGCTTTCTGAATTTTTCCGAATGAATTATTCTGCGGTTTTTGCAGCCTTAGCGGCTTTTCTTTCCTCTATTTCTTTTACATACTCTCTCTGCTTACTCTCGGTAACCTTGTAGAAGAGCATGGGGATAATGGTGGCAACCATCGAAATAGCACCCGAAAGTATGAGCACAGCCCAAAGCTTTTCAGAGCCCTCCGGAGTTACGGTATTGTACGGGTCTGACGGAGAAATGCCGGAAATTCCATATGCCATAACGCCTATGAATGCGCCGACAGCCATACTGATTTTATTTATGAAGGTCTGCATTGAGAAGCAGATGCCCTCTGCTCTCTCGCCTGTTTTCCACTCAAGATATTCAACTGTATCGCCTATCATAGCATAGGTTATTACGTTATTGATACCCTGCGGAAGTCCGAGGAGAACAAAACCTATGGCAAGCCAAAGGAGATTTGAGGAATTGTTATAGCCGCCGTTTCTGCCTATAAAGTACATAGCGAACATAACTACGGCGCCGAGTACATGTACATAGATATATGTATTTTTCTTTCCGAAATGCTTTGTGAACCACGGAATAAGCACGGTTGCAATTGCTCCGCCGGGAACAACAAGTATTGTAAGAATACTGTATACTGCCTCGTTTCCGAGAACATACTTTGCAAAATAAAGCGAGCCCGTGTACATATAAACGGTTCTTGCCGCACCCAAAATACCGGAAATGAGTATGAGCAAAAGCTGATCGTTTTTAAAGAGAAGCCCAAGGTTATGGCCGAGTGAAGGCGGAGTTGTGTCGGAGGTATATCTCTCTTTTGTGTTTTTAAAGCCATAGAAGAACATCGGCATTGACACAATAACGAGAACAACTGCACAAATAAAATATGTCCATTTAAGTGTGTTTGCGTTTGCTACGGAATTAGCCGCTATAAGCACACCGTCGGCATCCTTATATTTTGCGGTTACAGCCGAAGTAATTACTGGTACAAATACCGTTACGGCGCCTGCGCCTATGGTGCAGCAAAGACGCGCAACAGTAAGAAGATTGCCGCGAATGGTTGTGTTATTTGTCATAGCCGTTGAAAGGCCCCAATAAGGAACATCGGCTACGGTAAATACCATTGACCAAATGACATAGATAACCGAAATAATGATGAATGATTTTGCCGTGCTGTTATAGACAGGCAGGAAGCAGGCTATGGTAACCAAGCCTATCGGAACAGCCATCCATTTAAGATACGGGCGGCATTTGCCCCATTTGGTTCTTGTTCTGTCAACAATAGAGCCCATAATCGGGTCATTGAGAGCGTCATACACCCTCGTGAAGAGCATAAGAAGCGCTACTGCGGTGGCGCCTGTAGTTTTGCCGATCCTGGCGTCCGCCATTAAAAGTGCATCGGTCATAAATATGGTAAGATATGAGCCGATGATGGTGCAGATAAAGTTTTGGCCTATACCGGTAATACTGTACGCAATAGCTTCGCGCGGCTGCAAATTACCGTCATTCGGCGTGGTGCCGAACAGCTTATGCCAAAAACCTCTCTTAACAGATTGATTTTCCATTAAGTTAACTCCTTTTCCTTTTTTACAACTTTATACAACTTCAAAAGTCATAAAAAATATTATAATCCAGAAACTTAAAATAGTCAATTTGAATACAACAAATTTTTCATCTTTATTTGATTAAAGACACAAAACTCGTTTGTGACCGTTATTTTTTCACATTTGGAAATGATACGCCCTTTTTGGCGGTCAAACCGCATATTTCTATTTGACTTATTTCTCTTAAACATTTATTATATATAGTATAATTATTTGTATTTGTCTGAAATCGGAGGATGACGGCGTGAAAAAATCAAACAGTTTACTGAAAAAATTACCGGGGTACATAGGCTACGGCGTAGGTGCCGTGGGGCTTGACCTCAGCTACGGAATGTTCTATTCGTTTTTGTCTTACTACCTTTCAAGCGTGTTAGGACTTAAACCCGCATTTCTTTTGATACTCACCCCGATAGCACGTATTTGGGACGGTATTAACGACCCGATGATGGGAACGATAGTTGACAATACGCGCACAAAATTCGGTAAATACCGCCCGTGGATACTCATAGGTGCATTCTCGAACGCGGTGGTTCTTACACTCCTCTTTACATCCTTCGGTATGAGCGGAACAAAGCTCTACATATATATAGCCGCCATGTATATTCTTTGGGGAATGACCAACACCATGGCGGATATTCCCTATTGGTCGATGATACCCTCATTTACAAGCGAAGCTAAAGAGAGAAGCTTAGTAGCAACAATCGCGAGAACCTTCTCGGGTCTCGGCCAGGGAATCATAACAATATTGACTCCCATAATTCTTCCTCTGCTCTCAACAGGCATGACCACAGAAAAGGGTTACAGCGCAACCGGATTTTCGCGTTGGGCTATGATATGCGGAATAGCACTTATACTTTTTTCGGCTACATGCGTATTCAATACAAAAGAGACAAACGTTGTCTACAACGAAAAGCAAAAATTCAGCTTCAAGCAGATATTCAAAACCGTGGCTCACAACGATCAGCTCGTCGTATTTATGATATTCGCCATGCTTTCAAATGCAGGCTGGTACCTGACAAGCTCCACGGCTGTTTACTATTTCACCGATGTTTTGGGGCAGCCTAAGGGTCAATCGCTTTTCCAAACAATCGGCGCAGTCGGCTCGGTAGTCGGCCTTTTGGTAATACCCATGCTATCGGAAAAATTTACCATGCGCTCAATATACACCATATCGCTCTCGATGACTATTTTGGGATACGCC
>OLYN01001452.1_pt1 | contig 12110 bp, 6 predicted proteins | sample 1674231 | NCBI WGS metagenome assembly OLYN01 (sample SAMEA103958153, study PRJEB25191) | human gut metagenome
TTCACCGCGCAGATGGAGGATATGCTCGACCGCGTCGATTCCGGCGATATCGACTATGTCTCCGTCCTCGACGATTTCTACGGCGAGTTCGAAAAGTCGCTCGACAAGGCGAAAGCCGAGATGAAGGATGTCAAAATTCAGCTCGAAGAGGATATAACGGATATCCCCTGCGAGAAGTGCGGCAGAATGATGGTCATAAAGACCGGACGCTACGGCAGATTCCTTGCCTGCCCCGGCTATCCCGAGTGCAAGAACGCGAAGCCGCTCGTGCTCGAAACGAACGCAAAGTGCCCCAAGTGCGGCGCAAAGGTCATCGAGAGAAAGACGAAGAGGGGCTATACTTTCTACGGCTGCTCGAATTGGCCGGGCTGCGACTTCATGACCTGGGATAAGCCGACGGATGAGATATGCCCGCAGTGCGGCAAGTCCCTGTTCAAGAAGAAGGGCGGCGTTGTCGAATGCCTCAACGAGGGCTGCGGATATACGAAAAAGAGCGCAAGAAAAGGTAAAAAAACCGATGAATAAAGTTACCGTTATAGGAGCGGGCTTCGCGGGCGTTGAAGCCGCGAGACAGCTGTCACGCGCAGGGATAAGAGTTACCCTGTGCGAGATGAAGCCGCAAAAATTCTCGCCCGCCCATTCGAGCCCGAACTTCGCCGAGCTCGTCTGCTCGAACTCATTCAAGGCTCTGCGCACCGCGAGCGCCGCGGGCGAACTCAAAGCCGAGATGGAGATGCTCGGCTCGCTCTGCGTGAGCTGCGCCAAGGCGACTGCCGTCCCCGCAGGCGGTGCTTTAGCCGTTGACAGGGACGATTTCTCCGCCCTTGTCACAAAGACAGTCGAAGAAGATCCGCTTATAGATATAGTCCGCGGCGAGGTGACGGAGATACCAGCAGACGGCGTTGTGATTATCGCCGCAGGTCCGCTCGCGTCCGACGCGCTCTCCAATGAGATAGAGAAAATCTGCCCCGGACATCTGAGCTTCTACGATGCCGCCGCGCCGATAGTTTCGGCTCAGAGCCTCGATATGTCCTGCGCGTTCAAGCAGTCACGCTACGACAGGGGCGGCGAGGATGACTATATAAACTGTCCGATGGACAAAGAGGAGTATGAGGCGTTTTACGAAGCCCTTGTCGGCGCGGAGAGCGCCGAAACCCACTCGTTCGACAAGCGCAAGGGAGTCTACGAGGGCTGTATGCCGATAGAAGTCATGGCTCTGCGCGGGCAGGATACTATCCGCTTCGGTCCGATGAAACCTGTCGGTCTGCGCGATCCGCGTACGGGACACAGACCGTGGGCGGTGCTCCAGCTCAGAAAAGAGAACTCGGCGGGTACGATGTACAATCTCGTCGGCTTCCAGACGAATCTGAAATTCGGCGAGCAGAAGCGCGTTTTCTCTATGATACCCGCGCTCAAAAATGCGGAGTTCGTGCGCTACGGCGTGATGCACCGCAACACTTTTATAAATTCACCCAAGCTCCTCGGCGCGGATTTCTCGCTCAGGAGCGACAGACGAATATTTTTCGCGGGTCAGATAACCGGCGTGGAGGGCTATATGGAGTCCGCCGCCTCGGGAATACTCGCCGGCATCAACGCCGCGCGGTATATAAACGGAAAAGACCCGTTCGTCATGCCCGGGGACACTGTCATGGGTGCGCTCGCACGCTATATCAGCGACGAGAGCGTGACGGATTTTCAGCCCATGGGCGCAAACTTCGGAATACTCCCGCCCCTCGACGAGCGCATCCGCTCGAAGCAGGAGCGTTATGAGAAGATCTCGCAGCGGGGACTCGAGTCTGCGGGAAAATATATCGAAGGAGAGAATGAAAAATGAAGATTATAGTTGATGCTTTCGGCGGCGACAATGCACCTCTTGAGGTTATCAAGGGCAGCCGCAACGCAAAGGACGATCTCGGCGTTGATATAGTTCTCGTCGGCGATAAGGAAAAGATATTTTCCTGCGCCGCGCAGAACAAAATATCGCTCACGGGCATTGATATTATAGACGCTCCGGATGTTATCGCCATGACCGATCAGCCCGGCGAGATACTCAAGAGCAAGAAAAACTGCTCTATGGCGGTCGGACTTCAGGCTCTTGCGGACGGCAAGGGTGACGCATTCGTCAGTGCCGGGTCAACCGGTGCGCTCGTCATGGGCGCAACATTTATCGTCAAGCGCATCAAGGGCGTAAAACGCCCGGCGATAGGCAGCGTCCTGCCCTCTAATGACAAGCCGTTTCTTCTGCTCGACTGCGGCGCGAACGCAGACTGCACCGCGGAGCATTTAAAGCAGTTCGCCCAGATGGGCGCGATATATTCGGAGAAGTTCGTAAAAGTTCAGTCTCCGCGCGTGGCTCTTGCGAATATCGGCACCGAGGACAGCAAGGGCGACCGCCTGCGCCATGAGGCGTTCGATCTTCTCAAGGATACGAAAGAAATCAACTTCATCGGCAACGTCGAGACTCGCGACGTGCCCTACGGCTGCTGCGACGTGCTCGTTGCGGACGGTTTTACGGGCAACATTATCCTCAAGCTCTATGAGGGTGTCGCGGGCGCGATGATGGCAAATATCAAGAGCATATTCAAAAAGAGCTCGATAACCATGCTCGCCGCCATGATGGTCAAGGGCGGTCTGCTCGCGCTCAAGGTGAGAATGGATTATTCCGAGTTCGGCGGCGCGCCGCTGCTCGGAGTCAACGGCGTTGTTATCAAGGCGCACGGCTCGTCCGACGCAAAGGCTATCCGCAACGCCATAAGGCAGGCAAAGACCTGCGCAGAAAAAAATATAGTCGGCACCATTGCACAGAGCGTAAAGGAAGCTGCCGACGCGGAGTAAGAAAATGGACAACAGAGAACTCGAAAAGAAAATAGGCTACAATTTCAAGAATAAAAAGCTGCTCACCGAGGCGCTGACCCACTCGTCATACGCCAACGAGCGGCAGGACGGCACGCGCTGCAACGAGCGCCTGGAGTTTCTGGGCGACTCGGTGCTCGGCTTTATCTCCGCCGAGCATTTCTTCCATCACTTCAAGCACCTGCCCGAGGGCGAGCTGACGAAGAGACGCGCTTATTTCGTCTGCGAGAAGTCACTCAGCGAATTTGCGCGCACTCTCGGCATCGGCGACTATCTGCTCTTCGGCAAGGGCGAAGTGCTCACCGGCGGCAAGGATCGCCCGTCTATCCTCGCCGATGCGTTTGAGGCTGTGCTCGCCGCTATCTATCTCGACGGCGGCATAGAGCCGGCGAAGAAGTTCGTTTTCCGTTTTATCGATAAGGCGGACGAGGAGAAGCCGGTCGTCACGGACTACAAGACCACCTTGCAGGAAATAGTCCAGCGCAACCCCGAAGAGGCGGTCGAATATGTCCTCGTCGGCGAGAGCGGACCCGACCACAACAAGACCTTCAGCGTCGAAGTCCATCTCAACAGCAATGTCATCGGCCACGGCTCGGGCAGAAGCAAGAAGATAGCCGAGCAGGCGGCGGCAAAAGAGGCTCTGGAGCTCATGGGGCTCAAGGCATGAAACATATAAACGTCTCCGTATTCGTTCCCCACGCGGGCTGCCCGCACCAGTGCAGCTTCTGCAACCAGAGGAGCATTTCGGGCGCAAAGAGCCAGCCGACAGCGCAGAATGTGCGCGACGCGGCGCTCGTCGCCATGCGCTCGTCCCCCGAGGGAATAAAAGACGGGGAGATAGCATTTTTCGGCGGCAGCTTCACGGCTATCGACCGCGATTATATGATCGAGCTGCTCTCTTCGGCGCAGGAGTTCATCGGCGAAAACGGCTTCAAGGGCATCAGAATATCCACCCGCCCGGACGCTGTTGACGGCGAGATATGCGATATCCTCGAAAAATATCATGTCACGGCGGTCGAACTCGGCGCACAGAGCACGAATGATAAAGTGCTCGCGATGAACCGCAGGGGTCACACACGCGAGGATATCTTCCGCTCGGCGCGGCTCTTAAAAGAACGCGGCTTCGAAACTGGGCTCCAGATGATGACCGGGCTCTACGGCTCGACGGACGAGGACTGCATGAACACGGCACGGGATATAATCTCCCTCGCGCCCGATACGGTCAGGATATACCCGACGGTAGTTATAGAGCATACGGAATTGGCTGAGCTTTTCAGGCGCGGCGAATACCGCCCGCAGACTCCCGAAGAGGCGGCGGTGCTCTGCGCGAAGATACTTCCGATGTTCGAGCGAGCGGGGATAAAGGTCATCCGCCTCGGGCTTCATTCCGGCGGCGACGTCGAGGGCTCTTTCGTTGCCGGCGCATATCATCCGGCTCTGCGCGAGATGTGCGAGGGGCATATATATTTTGATATTATTAACAGAGCACTCTCCGGAAAAGAAAAGGGGAAGTACATAATATATGTCGCCCCGCGTGAAGTTTCAAAAGCTTCCGGGCAGAGAAGATGCAATATCGAAAAGCTCAGAGAACTCGGCTATGAATGCAGGATAAAAGAAAATGCGGCTCTCTCGGCGCGCGATATAACCTTGGAAAAAGTCAACTTATTATAAAGGCAGGCAGATAAATGTTACTAAAAGCACTCGAACTGCAGGGCTTCAAATCCTTTCCCGACAAGACAACGCTCGAATTCGGAAAAGGCATAACCGCCGTCATAGGACCCAACGGCTCCGGCAAGAGCAACATCTCCGATGCCGTTCGCTGGGTTCTCGGCGAGCAGTCGTCAAAGAGCCTGCGCGGCTCGAAAATGGAGGATGTCATATTCGGCGGCACGTCGCTCAGAAAGGCGATGGGCTTTGCCGAGGTCACTCTGCGCCTCGATAACACCGATCGAACCCTCAACAACTGCGATAAAGACGATGTCTCCGTTACCCGCCGCTACTACCGCTCGGGCGAGAGCGAGTATCAGCTGAACGGCGAGACAGTGCGCCTGCGCGATATCCACGAGCTGTTTATGGACACGGGACTCGGACGCGACGGCTATTCCATGGTCAGCCAGGGCAGAGTCGCCGACCTTATCTCTTCGCGCTCGCCGCAGAGGCGCGATATGCTCGAAGAGGCGGCGGGAATATCCCATTTCAGATACCGCCGCGCGGACGCGACACGCAGACTAGAACAGGCGGAGGAAAATCTCGTTCGCCTGCGCGATATATTGACCGAGCTCGAAGGACGCGTCGGACCGCTCAAAACGCAGAGCGAAAAGGCGCAGAAATTCCTTGTGCTTGCAGGGGAGAAAAAAGAGCTTGAGATAGGCCTCTGGCTCAAGACGATAGAGCGCTCCCGCGAGGGACTCAAGGCGCAGGAGGATAAAATATCCCTTGCCGCCGCAGACTATGAGCAGGCGGAGCGCGAGCTCGAACAGATATCGGCTCAGATAGAAGAGCTGATGAGCACGGGCAGCGGAATAACCGTGCAGATAGAAGAACTGCGAACGAAAGCCGCCTCCGACGAGGAGCAGGCGACCGCAGTTGACGGCAGAATCGCCGTCGAGCACAACAACCTCGCGCATAACCGCGAGACGATAGAGCGCATAAAGCGCGACATGGAAGCGGCGACCGCCACCGAGCAACACCTCGAGGAGCAGATCGACGCCGCCCAAAAAGAAATAGAATCTATAGACGCCGAGATAAAGGGCTGCCAAGCGCAGCTGCTCGAGCTGCTCGACAGCACGGGCAAGCTCAAGGAGCAGGAGAGCGCGATAACCGCCGAGCGCGACAGCGCAGAAGCGCAGGCGAAGACCATAAACGAGTCTCTCTCCGCCGCAAAAATCGAGCAGAGCACGGCGCGCTCCTCTGCGCAGGAGATAGCCGCGCGCCTCGGCACAGTTGATGAAGTCATAGCTTCGCGCGGCGGACTGCTTGACGCACTCCGTGAGCAGGCCGAAGTCAGCCGCAAGAACCTTGATGCGTGCCTTGAAAATATAGAATCACTTTCAAATTCAATAGACGGCTACTCTATGATAGTCCGTTCGCGCTCCGAAAAGGCGGAGAAGATGCGCCGCGAGCTCGATGCCGCAACGCTCGACATCCACCAGAAGCAGGCGCGCATCAGAATGCTCGAGGATCTCGAGAAGAACATGGAGGGCTATTCCGGCTCCGTTAAAGCGGTCATGCGCGAAGCAAAGCGCGGAACGCTGCGCGGAATCCACGGACCTGTGTCCCAGCTGATAACCGTTGATGCGAAGTACGCCGCGGCGGTCGAGACGGCTCTCGGCGCCGCCGTGCAGAATATAGTAACCGACGACGAGTCGGCGGCAAAGCGTGCCATAGCCTATCTTAAAGAGAGCCGCGCAGGACGCGCGACTTTCCTGCCGATGACGGCGATAAAGCCGCGCCCGTTCAGGGAGGACGGACTCGACTCCTGCGCCGGATTCATCGACATGGCGGACAGACTTCTTCGATGCGACGACGAGTATCTGCCGATAATCAGGAATCTGCTCAGCCACACCGCCGTTGCGGATAATATCGACAGCGCGATAGCCATCTCCAAACGCTTCGGCCACAGATTCAAAGTCGTCACGCTCGACGGTCAGGTCATGAACGCGGGCGGCTCGATGACGGGCGGTTCGCGCGGGCAGAACGCGGGCATACTCAGCCGCGGCAATGATATAGAACAGCTCAAAAAGACCGTCGCGAAGCTTGAAAAAGACCTTGCCGAGCGGCAGGAGAGATACAAAGAGCTCGCGGGCGAAGTCTCGGCGGCGCAGGCGGAATACGACGGCGTGACAGCGGAGCTCCAGAAAGCGCAGGAAGAAAAAATCCGCCGCGAGGGCGAACTGCGCATGATAGACGACAAGATAGAAACCGCCGAGTCGGCGCTCAATGACCTCGAAGCGGAGAAGCGCAGCTCCGCAGAGCGCACCGCAAAGCTCGAGGAAATTCAGACTCAGGCGCAGAAGAAGATAGATGAATTTGCCTCTCAGCTCGACTCTGTTAATGAAAAGATAACCGAAATCGAATCGCGCCGCGATGAACTGCTCAGCACCCGCGAACAGAACGCGGACAAAGAGAGCAGCATCAACCTCAGCATCCTTGCGTTCAAAAAGGATATTCAGGCGCGAGAGGAAATTATCGAAACGCTCAAACGCCGCAGAAGCTCCCATGAGGGTCATGCCGATGAGCTTAAATCGGAGATCGACTCCATAACCGAGCAGATGACCGCGACGAACGAGCTTATAGAACAGCTCAAGGGCGAGGCGGCATCGCTTCGCGCCGAGGCTCAGCAGAAGAAAGACGAGATATCCTCGCTCGCTCAGAAGCGAAGCGGAGTCGAGGGCGAGAGCACCAAACTGCGTGCTCAGGAGCGCTCGGTCAGCGACAGGCGCGAGAGGCTGTCCGGCGAGCGGGCAAGGCTCGAAGAGCGCCGCGACTCGATGCAGCGCGAGCTCGAAAACGCGCAGAACAAGCTCTATGACGAATATCAGCTCACTCGTCGCGAGGCGGAGGAGCTCGGCATAGTCATTGAAGATCCGCAGAAAGCGCAGCGCGATCTCAATGATATAAAGAACAAGATAAGAGCCCTCGGCAATGTCAATGTCGGCGCTATCGAGGAATACAAAGAGGTCTCCGAGCGCTACGAGTTCATGAAAACTCAGATAGACGATGTCGAAAGCTCCCGCGCGGAGCTGCTCGCCTTGATAGGCGACCTCACGGGCAAGATGTCGGAGCGGTTCAGGGAGCAGTTCGACCGCATAAACACTATCTTCGGTCAGACGTTCTCGGAGCTGTTCGGCGGCGGCAAGGCGGAGCTTATTCTTGAGAATCCGCTCGATGTGCTCGAATGTGCCATTGAGATAAAGGTTCAGCCCCCGGGCAAGAATGTTCAGAATATCGACCTGCTCTCGGGCGGAGAAAAGGGACTTGCGGCAATCGCGCTGCTGTTCTCCATACTCAAGGTCACTCCCGCGCCGTTCTGCTTCTTCGACGAGGTCGAGGCGGCGCTTGATGATGTAAATGTCACGCGCTACGCACAGTATGCTCGCCGCATGACGAAGAACACGCAGTTCATACTTATTACGCACAGACGCGGCACGATGGAAGAAGCCGATGTCCTCTACGGAGTCACAATGCAGGAGGACGGAGTCTCCAAACTGCTCGAACTCAAGACCGCCGAAATGGCAAAGAAGCTCGGATTGACACAGTGATACATATAATAAGCCCCGGAGTTTTCCGGGGTTGTTTTTATAATTTGCGATAAGTTGGTGGTTGTCATGTCATGCAAATCATTCCTCCCTCTTCCCTCCAACCGCTTTGCCGAGTTCGGAAAACGCTATCGGTGCGAGGGCGAGGGCGGCGACGGTCAGCCACTCATAGATATTGAGCACGGACACATCGAACAGCACACGCAGCGGCGGGACGGTCATAACAATGAGCTGGAGCGCGGCGCAGAGGGCGGCGCAAATAGTGAGCTTTCTGTTTGAAAAAATACCGATGCTGAAAACCGAGCGGCGCGAGCGCATATTGAACGAATGAGCTATCTCGCAGAGGCTCTGCGCCGCAAACGCCATGGTGCGTCCAAGCTCGACGCAGGAATTTTTAAAGAGCGAGTTGCCCGCGACGAACGCAAACAGACTCAGCGCGCCTATCAACATTCCCTCGAGGGCTATGTCGAGCCCCGTGCGGTCGGCGAAAAAGCTCTTTGAGCTGTCGCGCGGGGGACGCTGCATGATGCGGCTGTCGAGCCTCTCCGCACCGAGCGCGAGCGCGGGCAGGGAGTCTGTGACGAGATTTATCCACAAAAGCTGTATCGGCAGGAGCGGCGCGGGCATGCCGAAGAGAGTGGCGGCAAAGACGCAGAGTATCTCGCCGATGTTGCAGCCGAGCAGATAGTGTATGGCGCGGCGGATGTTGTCATATATTCCACGCCCCTGGGCGACGGCTTTGACTATTGTCGCGAAATTGTCGTCGGTCAGAATCATGTCGGCGGCGTTCTGCGCCACCTGCGTGCCGCCCTTGCCCATGGCGCAGCCGATATCGGCGGCCTTTAATGCGGGCGCGTCGTTGACCCCGTCGCCCGTCATGGCAACAACCTCGCCGTGGGCGCGCAGAGCTTTGACTATCCGGACTTTGTGTTCGGGCGTCACACGCGCATATACGCGGCAGGAGCGCACGGCGCGCGCGAATTCGTTCTCGCCCATTTTGTCTATCTGCGCGCCCGTCAGACATTCGCCGGAGCGCGAGAGTATGCCGAGCTTTTTTGCCGTGGCGCAGGCGGTGCCCGCATGGTCGCCGGTTATCATAACAGGCGTTATTCCCGCGCGACGGCAGGTTTTGACCGCCTCATATGCCTCTTCGCGCGGCGGATCCTCCATGCCGATAAGCCCGCAGAATGTCAGCCCCGTCTCGCTTATTTTTTCCCCGTTTGTCTCGCCCGTGGCGACGGCGATGACTCTTAATGCCCGCTCAGCGAGAGAAGCGTTGAGACTCAGTATTTTTTCGCGCCGAGCCGAAGTCAGCGGGCTTTTCGTTCCGTTTAATATTATATCGGAACACTTTTTTATCAGCACATCGGGCGCGCCCTTTGCGACCGTTATTATTTTGTCCCCGTCTCTTATCGCGACGGACATCATCTTCCGCTCGGACGAGAACGGTATTTCATCGGTTCTGGGTTTTTGGCGGTTGAGCTTCGCCGTATCGGTGCCGGATCGCTCCGCCGCCGCGACTATCGCAGCCTCGGTCGGCTCGCCGGACACCTTGCCCTTGCCCTCGTATTTTGCGTCGCAGCAGAGCGCGGCGAGCGAGAAAAGCTTTTTTGCCTCTTCGCCGGTCAGCTGAATTTCGCCCGACGGCGAGCAGGCGGCAGTGACTGTCATTTTATTTTGTGTCAGCGTGCCCGTCTTGTCTGAACAGATATATGTTGCCGCGCCGAGCGTCTCGACTGCGGGCAGGCGGCGTATGACCGCGTTGCTCTTCGCCATCTTCTGCACCCCGAGCGAGAGCACAACGGTGACTACCGCGGGCAGTCCCTCGGGGATAGCCGCAACGGCGAGGCTCACCGAGAGCATGAACGCGCTGAGCACGCCCATGCCGCGCAGGATGCTGAGCACGAATATCAGCGCGCATATCGCCAGCGCGCCGATGCCGAGAACTTTTCCTATCTTCGCGAGCTTTATTTGCAGCGGCGTTGTCGGTTCGTCTTCTGTGTTCAGAAGATGTGCTATCTTCCCGACCGCCGTGTCCATGCCCGTCTGAGTCACGACTGCCCTGGCGTGGCCCGCGGTTATGACTGAGGACGAAAATATCATATTTTTGAGCTCCGCCTGCGGACTGCCGCCGGGAATACGGCAGAGAGCATCCTTTTCGCACGGCATGGATTCGCCGGTCAGTGCACTCTCCTGTGCTGACAGCGAATGCGAAGATATCAGCCGCGCATCTGCGGGGACAAGATCGCCCGCACGGACTTCTATAATATCCCCGCGAACAACTTCCGACGCAGGGATTTTTGTCTCTTTTCCGTCTCTTATGACTGTCGCCGTCGGCGCGGACATATTTTTAAGCGCCTCGAGCGAATGCTCCGCACGCCGCTGCTGAATGACCCCGACTGCGGCGTTGAGGATAACTATTATCAGTATCATTATCGGGTCGGCGAAGTCGCCGTGTTCCTCTAAAAACGAGGTCGCAAATGACACTCCGCTCGCTATGAGCAGGACTATCACGGTGAAATCTTTGAACTGCTCGAAAAATTCCGCGATGATATTTTTTTCCTTTTTGCCGCGCAGTATGTTTTCGCCGTCCTGCCCTAGCCGCTTCTCCGCTTCGCGCGAGCTCAAGCCCCTGTCAACGCTGCTGCTGAGTTTGCCGACCGCATCCGCGGCGCTCATCGAATACCAGTCCATATTTTCTCCCCTTTTTTATTGAGTCCGTGCAATATATATTCAATTTATCGCCGAAAGTTTACCAAAGTTATTGAACCGTTCACATTTCAATGATAAAATAAATTGTAATTATGTCTTTTTTCGACAGACGGAGGTATCGCGCTTCGTGACAAAGATAGTTAAATTTCTAAAACCGTATATGGGAGCTACCGTGGCGGCGCTGTTTTTCTCGCTGTTCAACAATCTTATGCAGCTGATCCTGCCCGCGATGATGGCTCTGATGATAAACACCGGCATCGGCGACGGGCGCATGGGCACTGTTCAGCTCATCGGCGGCGTTATGGCGGCGCTCTCCGCTATCGCGATAGGCGCGGCAATCGCGGGCAGCTACTATTCTTCAAAGGTCTCCGCCTGCTTCGGTCTGTCGCTTCGCCGCGCGCTGTTCGTCAAGGTCGAGTCGCTGAGCCAGTGCGATATAGATAAGATAGGCACGCCCTCGCTGATAACGAGAACGACAAACGATATCCGCCAGATTCAAGACATGATCCTGATGATGATCCGCATTATTATCAGCGCGCCGATAGTCATGGTCGGCGGCGCGTTCATGGCGTTCACGCTGAACAAAAGGCTCTCGACCGTCATGTTCATCGCTATTCCGATAATTTTGGTTATCGCCCTCGTCGTCGCAAAGCAGGTTCTGCCGATGTTCGACAAGGCGCAGAAAAAGACCGACAGACTCAATCTCATCCTGCGCGAGAAGCTCAGCGGAATCAGAGTTATCCGCGCGTTCAACCGCTCGGAATATGAGGACGAGAAGTTCAGAAAGGCGAACTACGACCTGACCGGACTCATGCTCAAGATAAACCGTATTTTCGCGTTCCTTATTCCGCTCGCAACGCTTCTTTGCTATGTCATAGTCGCCATTCTCCTCAAGATGGCGGCGGATCAGATAGACGCGCTCGACGCCGTCGCGGACAGCGTGCAGATAGCGAACACCGTCGGCGATCTGCAGGCGTTCATGGTCTATATGATAATGATAATCTACGCGGTCTCCATGGCGGCGTCGCTGTTCGTGATGCTCCCGAAAGCGGAGATATCCGCGAAGAGAATCAACGAGGTACTCGACCTCGTCCCGATGATAAAAGAGACCGAGCATCCGATAACCCCCGACGCAGACCGCCGCAGCGAGCTTGAGTTCGACTGCGTGAGTTTCAGCTATCCGGGTGCCGATTCGCCGATACTTTCGCGCATATCTTTTAAGACCATGCCCGGCGAGACCACCGCCGTTATCGGCTCGACCGGCTCGGGCAAATCGACTCTCGTCAA
>OLYN01001453.1_pt1 | contig 12102 bp, 12 predicted proteins | sample 1674231 | NCBI WGS metagenome assembly OLYN01 (sample SAMEA103958153, study PRJEB25191) | human gut metagenome
CAAAATATCCAAACCCATGAGCGCGCGCGAAACTATTTTTATATATGATAACATAAAAAACCCCGTCTTGTAAAGACAGGACGGGATTTTTTTTCATAATTTTATCAGGCAAGCTCGGGGTGATTCTTGCGCAGGGTGTTGAATGCATCCTCCGCAACATCAACGGTGTGAGCTATATCCTCGTCGGTCAGGGACGCGTTGAGGAAATGGTTGTGGTGGCTCGTGATGAATATGCCGCGCTTGACCATCTCTGCGACCCACTCCTGATGGAGCATGAGGGAATCGTCATCCGCAAGGCGCAGATAGAACAGGGACGGCTCGCCGGAGACTACAAGATGGAAGCCGTTGTTCGCGGCAGCAGCCTTGAGACCCTCGCCGACCTTGAGACCCTTCTCGCGGAAGAGGGCGGGAGTATTGAGACTCTTCATCTTGTTGATGCAGGCGATACCTGCGGCGAACGGGATTGCGCTGAGCCAGTAGCTGCCGGTATAGGACAGGCTGCTGATAGAGCTCTTGAGGAACTCTTTACCGCAGAGGGCGGAGACGTTCCAGCCGTTTGCAAGAGCCTTGCAGAAGCAGATGAGGTCTGCCTCGAAGCCGTAGAAGTGGTCACTGCCGGCGATATCAAGACGGAAGCCTGCGCGGACATCGTCGACGATGAGGACAATGCCGTTCTTTGTGCAGAGCTCGCGAACCTTCTGCCAGTAACCGTCTGCGGGAAGCTGGTTGTCGAAGAAGTTGCCGTGGAGATAGGGAGTTGAGATAAACGCAGCTATCTCGCCCTCGTTCTCGGCGATAACTCTCTCGAGAGCCGGGATATCGTTCCAATCGATATAGATATTGTTCGCAACGTCCTCTTCAAGAACACCGGGATAGTCGACCTTCTGGGTCCAGGGCGAAATACCGTGATAGAAGCCGTTGATGAAGATTATCTTCTTGCGATGGGTGTGGGCTCTTGCGGTCATGATAGCGGCGGTGGTGACATCGTTGCCATTCTTTGCGAAGAAAGCCCAGTCTGCGCAGTTGACGGTGTCAACAAGCAGCTCTGCGAACTCAACCGCCTTGTAGGACGGAGAGGTGGTGCAGTTGCACTTCTTTGCCTGCTCGAGAGCGGCGGCGTCAACGTCGGGGTCATTGTAACCGAGGACATTGGGACCGTAAGCGCACATATAGTCTATGAATTTATTGCCGTCAACATCCCAGAAATAGGAGCCCTGCGCTCTGTCGCCGAAAAGCGGGAACGCGCTGACGGGGATGAAGCAGCCTTCTGCCGGGCCGAGGTGACCGTAAACGCCGGAAGGAATAACCTTTTCGGCTCTTTCGAACATCTCTCTGCTCTTTGTGTAATCGTTAATCTTGAAGCTCATTAAAGTTCCCCTCCCTTATGCCAAGTACAGAGCAACTCTGTCGAGCAGTCTGTTCATATTGTCGATCATCGAGATCATGCCCTTCATGGTGATAGCGCCCATGCCGATGCAGGCAACGGCGTTTATCTTTCCGTCGAAGAGGTCTCTTGCAAGATCCATTGAAGCGAACTCCATCTCGGCGCGCGGATTCTCGCAGCGCTTCTTGATGGTAACGAGGCGGCCGTTCTTCGCGCGGATAGTGACCGCGGGGCCGTCCTTTATGCCGAAGCCTATCTCGCCGTCAACGATATGGGATGCCGAGAACTGACCTATCTTGTCGTTATTGGCTATCTGGGAGATAGCGACGGCAATGGTATAGAGCATGAGCGTGGTGCTCTGCTCGAAGAAGGTTCTGTCCTGAAGATCCTCGGGCGAGGGACGCATATATTTCGCAAGCAGGTCGGTCAGAGGGGTAAAAGTCTTGAGGAGGAACTTGATGTGCTGGAATCCCTTCGAGGGGATGGGGGTTACGGTTCCGTCAATAAGACCGTTGAATTTTTCGCAGGAAGAGAAAGGCAGCTTGACGTCGCACTTGCTGACGCCCTGCTCCATCCTGCATCTGCCGTTTTTGAAGGTTATTGTGGCGCTCGGGCCGTCCTTCACTTCAAAGCCGATGGAGATGGGTTTGGTGTTGGTGAGCATTGCGCTCGCCTCCGGAACTATCTCGCAGAGATTCTCCAAAGTTCCCAAGACAGCATAAAGGTTAATGTACGCCATTGTTTTCTGATCAGTCAACCTTCATTCCTCCTTTTTAATATTGATAAAAATATTCAGAGCCGGTGTCCCGCACCGGTTATCCTCTTGCACTGTATTCTACCACATTCTATGCCGCAAAGTCAATTGCATACCGGAGATACGGCGAAAAATTCACAAAATCGGCTGATTTTTTCGGGCTTTTATACTTATTTTTTCGGCGTTTTTCGATAAATCCGTAAATTTTTCTCCGTGCTACTGCCGACCCTCCGAATACTTCTTTTTCGGAAAGTAATAATAAAACAATATTTCAGCTCTTATAAATAAACGCAAAACCGCCGGCCGGCAGATAACTGCCGGCTGACGGTAGATTTCAGATTCTTCTGTCGTTGCGTGATTCGTGCTTTATCAAGCTTATAACTATGACATACATCAGCGCCACGAACGCGATGAATATCACGGTCGAGAGGGTGTTGCCTATCATGGCGCAGGAGTCATAGAACCCGTGCAGGAACACGGCGGAGAGATAAGAGGCGAGGAGATTCATCACCTTTTTGCCCTTGCAGCCGAGATCGGAGAAGAGCTTGGCGCGCCCGTAGAACAGGCCCATAAAGACTGCGAATCCCATATGACCGGGAACGGCGAGCACCGCGCGCGGGAGCGCAACGGACAGGCCGAAGTTCATGACATATTTTATATTTTCGAACGCGGCGAAGCCCAGCGAGACGGAGACGGCGTAAACTATCCCGTCAAAGCTGTAGTTGAAATTCGGATTCTTCCATGTCTTGAGCTTCATCAGCAGGAACTTTGTTCCCTCTTCGACGACCGCAACGACTGCGAACGCAAGAATGATTTTATAATATTTGTCATCCTGACTTATCTGATCGTTGAGTATCTTCTCACCGATTATTTCGAGCACTATCGACATCAGCGCCGCAACGATACCCATGAGAATCAGCGACAACAGCAGCCCGGGCGGCTCCTTGTCGACCGTGTCGTGCTTATAGATATAGCGCAGCAGGAATATCGCGGGCAGAACTGCCGCGAGAATATATATGGCGAATATCGCCGCTGTCGGTAAGACAAAAAACATTTAATCAGCTCCTGTGTTTCAGAGTGTGGCGAACCGCGCGGTCAGAGCGTCGCTGCGCGTGCGCCAAAAGCTGTTTGCAACTATTTTTATTTTGTACTCCGTGCCGGCTTTCAGTCCGCCTATGTGCTCGGTAAGAGCCGCGGGCATATCGGAGAGATAGTAGCGCGAAGTAATATTCATATGCTTTTTTATCAGTCCGTCAGAATCTAAAATGTAGATATCATAACTGTCCGGGCGTTCTTTTCCGGCCGCCTGAGTGAAGGTTATATCGCAGCCGTCCGCCGTTATGTTTTCGACGGATATCCCGGCATTTCCAAAATACGGCTTCTCCGCCGTGACATAGCGTGCGTCGGTATACTTAAACGAATCTATGTTCCACGGCTCGTCTATCTCCCATGTGTACGGGAAGAAGCGGCTGCCGAGCACATCGTAGGGATATACCCTCACCCTGCCCTGCGCGTCCGCCTCAACTATAAGGAACTGAGCGGCGCTGCTGTCCTCGGGCGGAATAGTCCCGTGGGTCTTGTCGAACTCGTCGAGCTCGAAATAGCTCAGCGTGCCGGTGCCAAATGCGCTGAAGTGGCGCTGATGCGCCGAGCGCGGATCGTTTATCGGCGCGTGGGAGTGGCCGGAGAAATCGACTATCTGCGGGTAGTTTATAAGAATATCCGTTATCTCGTCCTCGCCCCAGTTGATGCTGCCGTAGACAGTATCTGTAATGTGCGGGTGCTGGAAGAAGAATATCGGCTTTTTACCGTCCCGCTCTGCCGCTTTTTCAAGCTCTGCGGAGATGAACCCGCGCTTTTTGTCGTCGAAGTGGCAGCCGCCCGTCGTTGTGACGGCGATGAAATCAAAGCCGTTTATCACCGCATGGGTGTCGGGAGTAAGACCGAATATCTCATCGAAGCGGCGCAGGGCATTCTCCTCGCCGTCGGTCATATATTCGTGGCTCGCCATGGTCATTATCAGCCTGACATCGGCGGGCAGACCTGCGTCGAGAATCTTCTTGACCTTGCGCATCTGAATCTCCGACCCGCGCGAAGCAAAGTCGCCGACGATGACGAGCGCGTCAAAGCCGCTGTATCTCTCATCGGACGAGCACAGATTTTTGAGGTCGTCAAGCGCTTTTGCAAACCGCTGTTCCTCGATGCAGTCCTCGTCGTCGATATGTATGTCGCTCATGACTGCGAAGCGCAGCGCGGGAACAAAGTTTTTATCAAAAGGCATTATTTTTCTCTCTTTCATCAAAGTATCTTGTCGAACGCTTCAAGCCAGTAGCGGGCTATCAGAGCCGCGCCGTCGGGTGATGGATGGACTCCGTCGGGCGCCCACTGCTCGGGGCAGGTGTCGATAGCGGCGGCGTTGAGCAGACCGTCAAGCGGGATAAACGCATCGGCGTAATCTTTTGCCACCCTGCGCACCGCTTGAATCCTCGGGTCGAGATCCTCACGCCAGCTCGCGCGCTCTTCGGAAACATGGAGCACAAAGGGTTCCATTATAATTATTTTGATATCCGGGTTTTCGCGTCTTGCGTCCTCGAGCAATGAACGGTAGATGCTCTCGAACTCGCCGAATTCTGAAGGCAGGTTGCTGTCATATTTTCGCCATGTGTCGTTTATTCCGATGAGCACGGAGAGCACATCGGGATGGAGATCGAGGCAGTCGGTCTGCCAGCGGTCGCGCAGGTCGCTGACTCTGTTTCCGCTGATGCCGAGATCGAAAAAGTCGATATCAAACTTCGGATTATCCGCGCGGAAATTCGACGCAACGAACAGCGGATAGCCGTTGCCCATGTTGCGGATATTCGAGCGGTCCCTGTCCATATCGGTTATGCTGTCGCCCTGAAAGAGCACTCTGAGTTTTTCCATTATATATTCCTCCGCCGGCGCAGAGCCGTAAATGATTCTTTAGATAATTATATATTTATTTCTCTTCTCTTGCAACAGTTTGGGACAAATTTCGGCGATGTGTGTATATACAAAATTTCATGCCCGTTTTTGTGATATAATACAAATCGAGGTGTTTATATGGAAACTAAAATCTATAATCAGCTCCCGGACGAGGCGAAAGAGATAAGACTCGAGGTGTTCGTAAAAGAGCAGGGCTTCGAGGAGGAGTTCGACGATATCGACGAGACGGCTGCGCATATCGTGCTGTTTGACGGCAGTCACCCCGTCGGAGTCTGCCGCATTTTCACAGACCCCGGGAGCGGCAGGGTCATGATAGGCAGAGTCGCAGTCAGAAAGGCTTTTCGCGGTAGAGGGCTCGGCGCGGACATAATAAAAGCCGCCGAAAAGTACGCCGCAGAAAACGGAGTCAATGAAATATGGATACATTCGCAGGAGCAGGCAGCCGGATTCTACTCAGCGCTCGGCTACAAGGACACCGGGATCCACGATGTTGAAGAGGGCGTCCGCATATATTAATGAAAAAGGTATTATAAATTATCCACAAAGAGCATATGCTAACTTGCTTGACTTTTGTGCGAATCGGATGTAGAATAACTATACCAAAATTTTGGAGGAATATGCGATGAACAAAAAACTGATGAGGATAATCAGCGCGGTCATGGCAATCTGCCTGCTCGCTTGCATGATAGTCCCCGCCGCCTCCGCCATGCCTCAGGAGAGCGCAGACGGATCGATAAAGCGCATCAGCGTTGTTATCAACGGCGACGCCAAAACAAGACGCGGCATCTGCTGGTACACGACCGAGAAATGCGGCAGCGATGTTGAAGTAATGCCCCTTGCAAAATACAACGGCAGCTTCGACGGCGCGCTCAAATTTTCCGGCACCTGCACGAAGTGGAAAGAGAACTACTGCCACAAGGTGCTCGCCGAAAATCTTGAGCCCGACACAAAGTATGTTTACAGAGTCGGCGACGCTTCAACCGGCATCTGGAGCAACAATGGCACATTTGAGACAGCCTGCGACGGCGAAGAGCCGTTTTCGTTCATAGCCCTTGCCGATGTTCAGGCGGGCAACGAAATAAACTTCACGAAGAGCGGCGCCGTTCAGCGCACCGCGATGCAGGTCTGCCCCGACGCGAAGTTCCTCATGAACGCGGGCGACTTCGTCAACGACTGCAACGATCAGGAGTGGGACTGGTTCTATGAGAAGAGCTGCGACACACTCATGAACATCACCATGGCGCCGACCGCCGGCAACCACGAGGGCAACCTTCGTTGGGGCTGGTTCGACAATATGTTCAACCTCGACAAGAGCGCAGGCTGGAATCATATCACCGGCGTCTACTATTCGTTCGACTACTCGAACGCACATATCGCCGTGCTCAACACAAACGATATGTATCCCATCAGCGAGGAGCAGATAAACTGGCTTCAGAACGACATGAACTCTTCTGACGCGCAGTGGAAGATAATCCTCATGCACCGCGCCTGCTACTCCGCGGGCAAGAACATAAACAAGCCCGACACCGTCATCATGCGCAAGCGCCTGCTGCCCATAATAGACAGCCTTGATATCGACGTTGTCATCAACGGCCACGACCACATGTATCTTCGTACATATCAGGTCAAGGACGACAAAATTCAGCCCACCGAGTACATCACCGAGAACTACAAGGGCGAGGAGATAACCTACGCGCTCAACCCCGAGGGCACGGTACACATCCTGCCCAACACCGCCGGCACGAAGCGCTACGGCGTTCACGAGGACGCCATGGAGCCTATCCTCAAGAATTCCGCCGTTGCCGCGCAGCCCTACAAGTCGATGTTCAGCACCTTCACCATCGACGGCGACAGACTTATCTACCGCGCATACACCGTTGACGTTGACGACGAGACCTGCGAGGCAACCGGCTACGAGAAGTTCGACGAATACGCGATAAAGAAGACCACCAAGGGCGAAGCCAAGGAGCATGAAGAGTTGCCCACCGACTTCCTTTCAAACTTCACGAAGAATGTCGTGAATGTCCCGGTCGCAATAGTCTATATGCTCGTCAAATATATTCTCATCCTGCCCCATATCATAAAGAACAGATAAATTAAATTCCGCCCGTGCTGATTTTCGGCACGGGCGGTTTTCATGCAGTGAACAAAATTTATAAAAACAGCCGCCGCAAAGTTTATTCTCTGCGGCGGTTAGTTTATTTTATCTTATCTTTTGTTATCTTATTGTTTTGTAATGACTCGGATCGCGCGGCTTCTGCTCCGGCACTTCATCCGGCACGCCTATCGCAACGCCTATCATATACTGAAGATCAATGGGAATGTCGATCTCCCCGCGCCAATAAGCACCCTTGTCGGCGTCATCAAACAGCGCGCCCGCGCTGCCGACTATACATGTACCGAGTCCGAGTCCCTTTGCGGCGATGCATATGTTCTCGACCATGATTCCGGCATCCATCTGACTGCCGGGCTTTGCGAATATTGCGGCGAACACCGGCGCATTGTGATAGAACGGGTTCTTGTCGCTTCGCGTGTGAACGGGAGTGTCCCAGCCGACGATATTCTTGAAATCTATCTGCATCTGGCGCAGCATAGCGTCGTTGCATATGAATCTGACATGGCAGGGCTGGCAGTTGCGCCCGCTCGGAGCCATCATCGCCGCCGCGGTCAGCGTATCGAGCTGAGCGTCGGTGAGCATTATTGGCTTATACTCTCTTATTGTCTGGCGTGTGAGTACGGCATCGATGACCTCATTTCTAATTATATCAGCCATCTTTAAGGACCTCCTTGACAGCCTTGTTTATGACCCTGTCGTTGCGCTCGACCGAAAGCTCGGAGGCGTAGCCCTCGACTATTGTCTTGAACTCGTCCCCGCGCAGGCTCTTAAGGCAGTCGTCGCGGTAGCGGTCGTAGTATTGCTTCGCCTCGTCCTCCGAGGCATTCTCTCTGAGAATAAGGAAAATATAGTTGTCCATGATAAGCACGGTGTTCGATCCGACGGAGAGCTGCTGAACCTTTTCGAAGAAGCCGTCGGGATAGGAATCAGTGCCCTTTTTTATAAACTGGAGCTGATCCGAAACTGTGGAATCCGGATGCTTCTTGGAATAGAGCTCAACTATCTCGTTCATCGTCTGCCCGTTGCCCAGGCGCGTCGAGAGCTCCATGAACTCCTTGTTCATTGCCGCTTTCTGATCCGCAGTCATAACTACGATGTCGCCGTTCGCATCGGTAGTCGTAAGATAGCCGGTTATGGCGCGGAAGGAGATATAATTCTCGTTATAGTATTTCTTTATATCGTCCTCGCTGACCGCCTTTTCGCCGCCCTCGTCATAGATATAATAGAAAAGTCTGTTGCGCGAGGTGTCGGCGGTCTCTATCTTCATGAGCGTCTGCTTCGACACGCCGAGCTTCTCATAGTAGCCCGAGAAAACGTGCCACAGGTCTTCAAGATTATTCGAAGCCGAGCGCTTTTCGGAGGCGGAGAGAGTCAGCCCGTATTCGGAGAGCTTCGTGTTGACCGCAACATATTCGCAGCACAGCTCAATCGCGGCATCGATCATCTGCTCGTTCGTCGCATCGGCGGCAAGCTCATATTTTTCGGGGAACGCGTGAACCTGGTCGAAATAATATAAAAACGTCTCATAGTCTATCTGCGCGCCCGAGATATTCAGCGCGCTCTTTTTTGATGCCGAACAGCCCGCAGTGCAGAATACGGCGGCAAGGCAGAGCAGAACGGCGACAAAGCTTTTGAACTTCTTCATTTTCGTTTATCCTTTCATCAGAGATCGAGCCATGCGGAGGCATCCGCGTCGGAGGGCATACGCCAGTCGCCGCGAGGCGAGAGACTGACAGAGCCGACCTTCGGACCGTCCGGTATGCAGGAGCGTTTGAACTGCTGGGAGAAGAATCTCTTCATAAATAACCTGAGCCATTTTTCAATCTGCTCGCGGCTGTATACTCCGTCAAACGCACGGCACGCCATGAACATGAGCTTGTCGGGTGAAGCGCCGAAGCGCTGGAAATGATAGAGGAAGAAATCGTGAACCTCATAGGGGCCGAGTGTGTCCTCAGTCTTTTGCGCTATTTTGCCGTTTTTGTCGGGCGGGAGCAATTCGGGGCTGACCGGAGTCGCGAGTATCTCGCGGAGCACCTCGCCGAGCTTGCCTCCCCTCTCGTCCGCAACGAAATCGACGAGATATCTAACGAGCGTCTTGGGCACGGAGCAGTTGACTCCGTACATGCTCATGTGGTCGGCGTTATATGTGCACCAGCCGAGCGCAAGCTCGGACAGGTCTCCGGTGCCGACGAGCAGCGCACCCTCTTTGTTTGCGGTGTCCATGAGTATCTGCGTGCGCTCGCGCGCCTGAACATTTTCATAAGTCACATCTAGTATGCTCATATCGTGACCTATGTCCCGCATATGCTGAGTACACGCGGGGACAATATCTATATCCCTGAGCTGAGCTCCGATGCACTCGGTGAGCGTGACGGCGCTCGACTTCGTGCGCTTCGTCGTGCCGAAGCCCGGCATCGTGATGCAGATTATATTTTCTTTCGGCAGGGCGAGAAGGTCAAACGCCTTGTCCGCAACAAGCAGAGCAAGCGCCGAATCGAGGCCGCCCGAGATGCCGATGACTGCTTTTTTGAGCCCGATATGCTCGATTCTCTTCGCGAGTCCCGCCGCCTGGATATTGAATATCTCGGCGCAGCGCGCGCGTCTGACTTTTTCATCCGAGGGCACGAACGGGTGCGCATCAAAAGTCCTGTCAATATCGCTCTCTTTGAGCTCCGGCAGGGTTATATCAACGCGCCTTATATCGCGGTCGGCATAGCGAGCCGCGTTGTCATAAAATTCGCTGTTTCGGCGCAGAGCTTCGAGCTTTTTGATATCGATGCAGGCGTAAACCGCCGCGCCGTTTCGCTCAAAGCGCTCGTTTCTCGCGAGTATGCCGCCGTTTTCGGCTATCGTACACGCGCCGGAGAACACAAGGTCAGTCGTGCTCTCGCCGATGCCGGCGGATGAATAGACATAGCCGCAGTAGCACCGCGCGCTCGTCTGTTCAATGAGACTCAGCCTGAAATCGTTCTTTGTGACCATCTCGTCGGAGGCGGAGATATTCACTATTATATCCGCGCCGCTGAGCGCAAGGACTGTTCCGGGCGACACGGGCACCCACATATCCTCGCACAGCTCAATTCCGACTGCGGCGCCGTTGTCCGCGCAGAAGAGCATATTGCCGAACGGCACCTCCTGCCCACAGAGCGTGACGGTATCACACGGGGTATCAAGTCCCGAGACAAAGTGGCGCTTTTCATAGAACTCGTTGTAATTCGGCAGATAGCTCTTCGGGACAACGCCCACGAGTTTGCCGTTCTGGAATGCGGCGGCGCAATTGAAGAGCCTGCCGCGCACGCGCACCGGGAGTCCGACTATCACGAGCGCGCCGATATCGGCACATTCAAGAACGAGCCTGCCGAGCGCGGCCTCCGCGCTTTCGATGAGCCTGTCCTGCGAGAAGAGGTCGGAGCAGGTATAGCCGGTTATGCATAGTTCCGGCAGGGCAATTATCTGCGCGCCGGACGAAGCCGCCCCTTTTATCAGCGGCAGCATATTATCAACATTTTTATCAGCCGCGCCGACCGTCACCCTCGGGCAGACCGCCGCGGTCTTGACAAATCCGAAATCTTTCAAGATATCACGTTCCCTTTCGCGAATCTTATTATACAGATTATAGTATATACTAATCCGCGCTTTAAATCAATCCTTTTCATTTTTCGGAGGTGATCTCACGGACTCGTTTTGTTCGCTCGTTTCTTCGATAAATTCGACGGTCTGGGGAGTCCCGCTGCTCGCCGCTTTCACGGGCACGGGGCTTCTGCTGAGCGTGCGGTCGGGATTTTTTCAGATAACGCACGTCGGCACATGGATGAAAACGACGCTCGGCAGTATATTCAGCAAAAAGAGCCGGGAATCCGGCAAAGGCTCGATATCGCAGACGCAGGCGCTCTCCGCCGCACTCGCCGCGTGCATGGGCACGGGCAACATAGTCGGCGTGGCGGCGGCGATAGCCTCAGGCGGCGCGGGCGCGGTTTTCTGGATGGTGATAAGCGCGATAATCGGCATGATGAGCGCGTGCTGCGAAAATATACTCGGCATAAAATACAGATACCGCGACGAAAACGGCGAATGGATGGGCGGCGCGTTCGTCTATATGGAGCGCGGACTGGGATTCAGGCACATGTCAAAGATTTTCTGCGTTCTGTTGGTCATAGCCTCGCTTGGCATCGGCAATATGACCCAGGCGAACGCCGCCGCGCTCTCGCTCTCGGGCTCATTCGGGCTGAGTCCCGCGATAACGGGACTGATTCTCGCCGCAGGCGTATTCGCGATAACCTGCGGCGGGCTCAAGAGGATCGCCTCGGCGGCGGAGAAGATAATCCCCGCCATGACGGCGATATTCATTCTCGCGAGCTTCGCTGTCATAATAAAGAACTTCCGCGCCGTGCCGTCGGCGTTTTCGCGCATCGAGCAGTAGTGTCCCGTTGCGACTTTCGAAAATCCGCGCCGCCTTGCGTATTCGAGAAATTTGCCGAACTTCATCCTGCGGTTGCACATCACATCGGGGTTGGGCGTGAGTCCGCGGCGGTATCCGTCGACGAGGTATTCGACAATCTCCTTGTGGTACTGCTCGATGAAATCGACAACTTCGAAATCGACCCCGAGCTTTTCCGCCACGGCTTGGCAGTCGAGGATGTCCTGATGCCACGGGCAGTCTCCGAAAACGTCGATTCCCTCTTCGTTGACCCACGTTTTCATATAGGCGGCGGACACGTCTTCGCCCTGTTGTTTGAGGAGGGCGAGCGCGACGGAACTGTCAACGCCCCCCGAAAGAGCCATCATTATTTTTTCGCGGTTCATTTCGAATTTTTATACCAAGCTGCGGTGATTGAATAGCGTTTGATTTTGTAGTTCATAACGCGTTCGGTAAGGTTCAGTTTT
>OLYN01001467.1_pt1 | contig 12030 bp, 13 predicted proteins | sample 1674231 | NCBI WGS metagenome assembly OLYN01 (sample SAMEA103958153, study PRJEB25191) | human gut metagenome
TTCTTTTTGCAAAGCTGCCATGAACTCCGCCTTTGTATTATAAGTCATATTAAAATCCCTTTCATCGTTCAATGCCGAGTATCTTATTTACTGATTTGTAGAAATCTGTCCATTCGCTGATTTGTACTGCTAACTTTTTTCTGCCGACATCAGTCAGTGAATAATACTTTCTTGACGGTCCTTCATTCGATTCAACAAGATATGAAGTAATGCACCCCTCGTCCTTTAACCGCTTCATAAGCGGATAAATCGTCCCCTCTGTGATATGGATACTCTGCGAAATTGCATTTACAAGCTCATAACCGTAGCAATCACGATCTGACAGCAGAGCTAGCACGCATAGTTCCAGCGTTCCTCTTTTAAGCTGTGGATTCATACACCGCTCCTTTCTGTTTCGTTGTACTAAGTATAACACAATGTACCTTGCATTACAAGGTAGCAAGCGATAAAATATAGCCGAATATCCCGGTAACATTTTGTGAAATATGACCAAACGCATCATAACACTGTCTGAAACTGTTGTATCCGGCTTATTTATGCAATATAAAAAGCCGGAACGACCAATCGGCTGTTCCGGCTTTGATATATCCGAATTAAATCAATTCAATCAAACACTGCTGTGCTTCTTAACGTAGTCTACAACCTCGTCAACAGTTGTGAATGCCATGCTTACGCATGTATCTGCGCAACCGTAATAGATAGCAATTCTGCCTGTATCGGCATCGCAGAGTGCTGCGCAGGGGAATGTAACGTTCTGAACGTCGCCTACGCACTCATAGTACTCTCTGGGGTTGAGGAGGTACTCAGCGCAACGATACTTAACCTTCCAGGGCTTGTCAATGTCAAGGATAGCAGCTGAGAAGCTGTATACATAACCGTTGCAGCTCTGAAGAACGCCGTGGTAGAATACCAGCCAGCCTTCGCTTGTTTCTATCGGGATAGGACCTGCACCGATCTTGAGCGATTCCCAACCCTTCAAGGGAGCCATAACGTGTCTGTGCTCGCCCCAGTACTTCATATCAGGTGACTGTGAAAGGTACATATCGCCGAAAGGTGTGTGACCGCTGTCTGAAGGACGGCTGAACATAACATACTTGCCGTTTATCTTACGGGGGAACATTACACCGTTTCTGTTAAAGGGAAGGAATGCGTTTTCGCACTGGTGGAACTCCTTGAAGTCCTTTGTCCAGCCCACACCGATAGTAGGCTTCCAGCCGTAAGCATTACACCATGTGATCCAGAATCTGTCTTCGATCCATACACATCTGGGGTCATAGCCGTACTGCCAGGGGTTAGCTTCTGCTGTTTCGGGATCGTCGTTTATCCATTCAACCTTTTCCTCGTTGATGTTCCAGTGTACGCCGTCCTCAGAGAAACCTGCATGGATAGCCATATTTCTTTCCTTGTCGTCAACACGGAAAACACCTGCGAACTTGCCCTTTTCACTCTCAAAAGGAACAACTGCACTGTTGAAGATCGAGTTGCTTGTAGGAAGAAGGTCACGGGGGATTATGGGGTTGTTATCTGCGCGCCAGATAACGTCCTTGCAACCTGCGGGACGATCCTGCCAAGGGATGTTCGGTAAAGATGTACCGTTGATTACTTTTACGTTCATACTTGATTCTCCTTGATAATGTCATATTTCCGTTAAGAAGCGTTAAACGCTCTTTGTATTAAGTATATCATAGTCATTCTTTAAATGCAAGAGTTTTTGTTAAAATTTTTTACTTAATTTTTGGACTAATAAACTAAAAAACAAGTAATTCCGGGCGTTATCCCCACCCCGGACAGCCTCCGGTCTATACCGCCATGGAGATATCAAAGCTGATAAAAGGACGCTTACGGTCAGCCGCATAAGCAACACCCGACAGTCCGGGACTATTTGCGCAATTCCCAATAATACTTCCTGTTCGCCGCCGGAAAATCACTCATGACCCCGTGCTCCGGATCGTAAAACGTGCCGTCCGCATACAGTGACCAGTGCCAGCACCGCGGCGTTTCAAGACTGAGCAGACAAAGCGGCGGCAGCTGTTCCTTTCTCTGTACCGCAATGCGTTCATCTGAAATATAAACGCAGTGCTCTCTGAATGCTCTTTTCATCTCAGCAAGCGTAGTTTCACGGTCGTTGTCAAGAAATTTCACTATATCGTCAACCGTCTTTCCCAGTACCATTGCAAGCACAGCCTGTCCGCACTGTAAATCGGTCGGCTCGTGGATATATTCAATATCGGTCATATATTTTCATCGCTCTCCGGCAGTATAATGCTTATTGCTTCATGCAATACCTCTATTTCGGTATCTGTTCTGCTCTCCGCCTCTTCGCCGTCAAGCGACCACGGCAGAGCCTCCTCGCAATGGATATCGAGTCGCTTTGTATGGAAGAAATCAAGAAATTCGTTATTATAATCGCCGTTCAGAAGTGCCTTTGCCATAAGGCTTATCTGCACAGGCGTTTTCGGACAGCTCACAAGCATTACCTCAAATACGCCGTCGCTTAAATCCACAAGCCGCTTATCAAGCTTGATTATTCCGCCGACTGAGGTCGCATTGCAGGCCGCACCGAAGATATAATCCCCCTCGTGCAGTATTCCCTCCGCGTCATAAACGCTCATGTGATACGGCTTTATCTCCGCAAGCTCCTTTATGCCGCTGAGTATATACGCAAAATGACCGAAAGTATTTTTAAGATGTTGCGGTGTACCGTAAGAGCTTTGTGTGAATGCGCCGAATGAGGCGATATACATAAACTCCTGTCCGTTAAATCTGCCCACATCAAAAGCTTTCGGCCGTCCTGTAACTATATCTCCGGCCGCCGCGAGCGTCTGAGATGACAAGCCAATCCCGTACGCAAAGTCATTTGTAGTGCCTGACGGGATATAACCGATTTTCGTCCTGTGACCGCCCGATATCATACCGTTCACTGTTTCGCTGAGCGTTCCGTCACCGCCGCAGCAGATGATCACATCATATTCACTGCCGTATATTCTTGCAGTTTCGGCGGCATCACCGCGTCTTTCGGTAACGTGTACGGTTGTTGTATATCCGCCATTTTCAAGGCAACTGATTATATTCACAAGCTCGCCTGTTATTCGTTTCTTTCCCGAAACGGGATTTACTATCAGTAAGGCTTTCATTTTAAAATTCCTCCGATATTAAATTTCTTATATTATATTACACGATTTTTAACTGACAGTCAACGGTAACGCCAAAATACCGCACAGCATTTTTGCCTGCCGTGCGGTAAGATATCATTTTCAGTCCTTTATTATAGGTTCGGTCGAATTTCCCGGTGTGTTATTCTCCCGCGCATATACTGCTTCCTTCAGCTTTACGAAGCCGTTATACAAGCTTTCCTCAGGTAACGCCTTAAGCGCCGCTATCTGCTCAGCCGTAAGATATGACGCTAATTTCTGAGCGGTTTCTATCGAAATATCCTTGCTCTGCAAAGAGTCGATATCGCTTATACTCAGCTTTTCGGCAAGCGTTTCAAACGCGGTGTTTGCTTCATCGTTATCGCTGAACACTATCTGATTTACCGTCTGCTTAGAATCGCTCTTAGGCATCATCGTACCGTTTGAATTGATTATATAATCGCCCTCAAGCAACAGTTCGCTCACTGTGCAAAGCTCAAATCCCTGCTCCTTAAGACTTTTGAGCACAGTCGGCAGTGCCTGTGCAGTATTTTCAAGGTCGTTGTGGAAAAGCAGTATCGAACCGCCCGAAATATTCTTCGTTGTACGCTCTATTATAGTTTCGGGTGTCGGCTTATCCCAGTCTATGCTGTCCTTGTTCCACTGTATAACGCTCATTCCCATACCGAAAAGCGTAGTTACCGCCTTGTCGTCATATTCTCCGTAGGGTGCGCGGTAAAGCGTGGGCGCATTGCCCGTTATCATCTTTATCTTGCGTGAGCATTCCTTTGTGTCGGCGATAAGATCATTCACATTCATACCCTTTATATGCGGGTGCTTGTCGCTGTGGTTTGCTATCTCATGACCTGCGTCACTGAGCTTCTTTATATCATCGGCATACTTATCCGCAAATTCGCCTGTCACAAAGAAGGTAGCCTTCGCATCGGCTTCGGCAAGTATTGAGATCAGCTTGTCGGTGTTGCTGTTTCCCCATGCGCAGTCAAATGTAATGCTGATTTTGTTGTCGGTGCGTTTTACATTATATATAGGCAGCTTGATATTTTCAGCCCCGGTATCTATAGATGAGAGTATAGCGAACACTCCGATAGCGATACCCGTCAACAGCACTAAAACAAACATGACCGCACGGATAAGCTTGCGCTTGGTCATAGTCATCACGAACATAATAAATCCTCCTCGCTTGTATTGTCTGAAGAATTATATGTCCGTGTCCCGGATAAAATGACAAGCAATAGAGATTTTTTATTTACGGAATGAGCGTGAAGCCGTCCTCGCCCGCTACACCGTGTATGTTTTTTGCCGTACAGATGCTAAGCACCGCAAAGAGTATTATCATGCTTTCGCTCATCAGTCCGTTTTTGAATCCAAGTCTTGCGGGGATATCCGGCATAATAAGCGAAACAGCATACAGCACGCCATAATTTACAAGTACATTTGCGCCGAAAAAACCGCCGAGCCTTGAAAAATATGTCTTTCCCCTGAGCTGCAGATACATATAGTAGATAAACGGCGGAAGCATAAACGCTTCGGAAAGCGGTATTATCCACGACAACGAGGAGTACACAGCGTAACATATCTCATCTGCTCCCCGATAACCGTTGCTTCCCATATAGGCATAGATCGCAAGCAGTAATATGTAGAAAATATGCAGGCACAGCCACGGAGTAAGTCAGAATATGTTGAGCACACGATATATCTTTCGCTCCCTGTTGTCCCTTATAAAACCCGCCATTGCGAAAAGTCCCATACCGTAGCAGATTATACCCGGAAATGCAAGCGCCATCGCAATTGCGTTTCTTGTCGGTGATATTCCGATTACGCCCTGTGTCAACCAGAAAAGCTCACCTGTATGTGCCGTATCGCCGTACACCATCAGCCAGTCACCGCCGCCGAAGCACAGACAGCCTTTATGACCGCCGACTTCGCAAGAACGACAGAAAGTACGATCGTGATGAGTCTGCCCTGCTTTGCATATTCGGTAAGATATATAGCCGCACCTACACCGATAGGCGTTGCGACTATAAGTGTTATCAGAACGAGATAAAGCGTATTGACTATATTACCGAGCACACCGTAATTTTCATAAGGATATGAAAATGCTGGAGTAGTGAGGAAGTTCAGGCTCATACCCTCCGTACCCTTTATAACTATGTAGATTATCATACCAAGCGTCAGCGCTACAACTATGCCCGATGAAAGGAATATCAACAGCTTAAGTATTATATCGCTCGGTCTTCTGCGCTTTGATGTAAGTGAATTGGAAACTGTCTTTGCCATAACCGATCACGCCTTTCCTGCGGTCTTAGCCGCTTTTTCCTTCTTGCCGCCCTTTTTGAGTATGCCGTTTAAAATAAGATTGATTATCATAATGAATACGAACAGCACAAGTCCGATTGCAAAGAGTGCTTCTCTGTGAAGTCCGCTTGAATACGGAAATTCGGCAACGATACCTGTTGTAAGGAACTTGACCGATGAGAACAGCTCGGGCATATTAGCACTGTTGCCCGCAACAAGAATGATTGCCATTGCCTCGCCTATTGCCCTGCCGACACCGAGGACGACACCGGACGCAATGCCCGACTTTGCGGCGGGGATAACTACCTTGAAGATAGTCTGTATCTTGGTAGCTCCCAGTCCGTAGCTTGCTTCTCTGTACTCTGAGGGTACTGCGCTTATTGCATTTTCGGAGATATTGATAATTGTCGGGAGTATCATTATCGCAAGCACGATTATGGCACTTGCAAGGTTTGCACCACCTGTGAACTGATGTGTAGGATCATTTGCATAAATGACCTCCTCCAACGCATACATAAGCGGTTTTACAAGGTTAGCGCCGAGAAGACCGTATATAACCGACGGGATACCCGCAAGCAGTTCAACTGCCGGCTTTACAACATTTCTCATAGCCTTTGGTGCAAGCTCGGATAAAAACACCGCCGTGAGAAGTCCTATCGGCACACCGATCACTATAGCACCTAGAGTACCGAATATTGATGTGAGTATCAGCGGAAATATTCCGAACTGTTCTTTCTTTGCATACCATGTGTCGCCGAACAGAAAATCGGTTAAACCGATCTTTCCGATAGCGGGCGCACCGGATATTATCATATATATCGTTATCATCAGAACGCACGCTACAGCAGTTATTCCACATACAGTGAAGATGTATTTCATCACGCGTTCCGTTACATTCGTAAATCCTGATTTTTTACTTCTGATCGCAGATTTCTGTTTTCCTATCGTGCTCACCGCAACGGCTACGCCGCTTGTCTTTTCCAAGTAAACCATCCTTTCAGGGCTATACATACTTATACAGCAAATTCCGGTAACGGATTGCTACCGGAAAAGCCATTTACTGTATAGGAATTATCAACTTGATTTTTACTTTACGGGAACTGCACCCTGTGCAAGTACGAGTGCCTGACCTTCTTCTGAGAGAATGAAGTCGAGGTAAGCTTTTGCAAGCTTGTTATCGGAACCCTTGAGTGTTGCACAGATGAAAGGTCTTTGTACTTCGTAAGCGCCGCTCTTTACGTTCTCTTCTGTAGCTTCAACTCCGCCGACCTTAAGTGCCTTTACTGTTTCATCAACGTTTGCAAGTGAAGCGTAACCGATAGCGCCGTCTGTTGTTGCTACTGCGTTGATAACTGAACCTGTAGACTCAAGTTCCTGTGCGTACTTAGGCTCTTTGTCACCCATTACGATCGACTCAAAACCATCTCTTGTACCGGAACCGTCCTCACGACCGATAACTACGATAGCCTTGTCATCGCCGCCGAGATCCTTCCAGTTTGTAATTTCACCCGAGTAAACCTTTGCGAGATCCTCTATTGTGATATCCTCAAGCTTGTTTGTAGGGTTAACTACAAGAGCGATACCGTCAAGACCGATCACTGTTGCATCAAGCTTTTCGGCTTCTTCGTCCTTGAGCTTTCTTGATGAGTTACCGATGTCGCACTTACCCTCGGAGGCTTCCTGGATTCCTGTACCTGAACCTGTGAGGTTTAAGTTGACTGTTACGCCCTTGTTCTTTTCCATAAATGCGCCGTTGACAGCCTTGATAACCTTTTCCATAGATGTTGAGCCGTTCATTGACAGTGTGCCGCTGAGCTCTTCTGTAGCGGAAGCTGATGCTTCTGCCGATGACGCTTCGCTTGCAGATGTGCCTGCAGCGGAAGATGTGCCGGCTGTACTGCTTGTTGCGCTGTCTGAACAGCCTGTTGCTGTAGCTACTAATGCTACGCCTGCGATAAGTGATATTAACTTCTTGTTCATGTTGTTGTCCTTTCTTAAGGGTCATACCCCTCGGAGTTTTCCTGATACTCCATAATATTTATGTACATTTTTATATGCCGTTCGGTATCCCTCCCGACTACATTTCATATTATAGTCGCAACGGGCTTTACATTAAAGCAAGGAACAGTATAAAGTTTGTAAAGCTTTTGTAAAACTGTGTATTTCGCATAGCAAAGCCAAACTATACACCGACTTTACATTTTTGCCGTGCGACTTTACATTTGATTTTTAACGCTTTACAGTTTTCAGCCGTCACTCCGAATAGCTTTATATCTTGATTTGACGGTTAATTTATGGTAGAATAATATCAAAAGTCACACGAAAGAAGGTATAATATGCCACACTCATCGGGCGGAGGCTCTCACGGCGGCGGAAGCCACCACTCCTCATCGCACAGCTCGTCACACCGTTCATCATCGGGAGGCGGCTCAAGCAGAATAAGAACCAGCCGTACATATTTCCCCGGTGCAAGAAGATTCGTCTACTACAGAAACGGCGTTCCGAATTACGTCTACTCGGATACCGATTTATCAAAAGGTCCGAGCAAGCTGAGATTTTTAATGCTCATATTCTATGTACCGTTTGTTCTGGCGGCATTCTTGATGATATCTACGTCTTTCGGCGTACCCGAAAAGCTGAAGGTTGATTATAACTCGCAGATAGTTATACAGGACGATGCTAACGTACTCGGAGATACAACAAAGCTCAGTGAAGCACTTGAGGATTTCTTCAACACAACGGGTATTTCTCCTGCGGTAATGACTGTGTACAACTCCGACTGGGAGGATAACTATACCGACCTCGAGAAGTACGCTTATGAGCTTTATGTAAACCGATTCTATGACGAAAAACACTGGCTGATAGTGTATTCTCAGCCGAAAGATCCCGACGATGAATTCAACAACTGGTACTGGGAGGGTATGCAGGGCGATGATACCGACAGTATCATTACTTCATCCGTAGCATACGATTTTACAAACGATCTGCACAAGAGGTTGCTTGTCGAGGGAACAAAGGTAAACGACGCTATCACCGACAGCTTCAATGCACTTACTCCTACGGTAATGAAGTTCAGATTTGAGGGCGAAACCTTCGGAATAGGGCTCTTTATGCTCTTATTCGTCTGCATACACGCATTCTTCATGGTATTCTTCCGACCGGACGCAAAGAAATACAAAGGTGCTGTGGAGGTCGCAATGGGAGAAAACGAAATTCATCTTGCGACAACCTCGGCTCAGACGGTCACAATGAAACAGGCAGCCTGCGAATACTGCGGAGGAGTTTATACTGTAGGCAGCTGCAACGTCTGCCCTCACTGCGGAGCGCCTATACAGCCGCAGGATTATACTGTTCCCGTAAACAATAATACAAGTACGACCGCTACAATAAGTACAACGACCACAAACACGCAGTAACAATTATTGAGGTGTAATATGGACAGCTCGCAGATAATAAGTTCACCTATCGGCATTGTTCTGCTGATCATCGGCTCGGCTGTTGTAGCAGCGGCGCTTGTCAGCGTGATAATTCAGCTTTATAAAAGTCACGTTTCGGACAAAAGTATGCGCCGCGAATTTGCCGGTACGGATAAGGCTGAGCAAAAGAAATACAGACCTGTACCGAAAAAATTTAAAGCTCTCGAAGAACGTTTTCGGGAGCTTGATATTCCGCCTGTGTACTCGTTCACAGGCAATTGTCACAGTGAGAATTTTATGATCACGGCAAAACGTGTATGTCTGATCTATATCTGTAGTCACACATTGAACGGTGAAGCGCTTGATAAAAAGGTGTTCATAAATTGCGAAAAGGCAGTGCAGTACATTTTCCGTGAGGTAATGGATATTGTTCTTAACAGCTACGGTGAAGAGGGGTATAAAGCGTACACCTCAAAGCTCAACGCCGGAGAAAGGTCTATGCTCGGTATATGAGCCGTCGGCTTCAAATTGTATATAAACACAAAAATCCCCTCCGCACCGCGGAGGGGATAATGTTTTTATAACGTAATAATTACTTGATAACTCTTACAGAGATAACAGACTCGCCTGCTCTTATCTTGTCGGCTACGCTGTCAGCATTGCCCTTGACATCAAGAACCGTGTAAGCATAGTCCTTCTTTGACTTGCTCTCCATATTCTCAATGTTCATGCCTGCCTCTGTGATGCAGGTTGTGATCTTGGCAATAAGACCTTCAACGTTCTTATGGATAACGCATATCTTAGCATCGCCCGCCATAGCCATTGAAACGTTGGGTAGGTTTACACTGTTCACGATGTTGCCGTTTTCAAGGTAATCCTTGATCTCGTTTGCTGCCATAACAGCGCAGTTATCTTCACTTTCGGGAGTGGAAGCTCCGAGGTGAGGAAGTGCAACAACGCCGTCAACACCGAGGATCTTGTCGCCGGGGAAGTCGGTAACATATGCTGCCATACCGCCGTTTGCGAGAGCCTCAACAACTGCGTCCTCATTTACAAGACCGCCTCTTGCGAAGTTCATAATGCGGACATTCTTCTTCATTGTCTTGATAACGTCTGCGTTTATCATATCCTTTGTTTCGGGAGTAAGCGGAACATGTACTGTGATGTAGTCGCAGGTTTCAAATATCTCCTTGTTGCTCTTTACATACTTGACCTTGTTTGAAAGGTTGAGTGCGCCCTGAACAGAAAGGAACGGGTCAGCGCCGATAACCTCCATACCGAGCTCAGCCGCAGCATTTGCGACTAAAGCGCCGATAGCGCCAAGACCGATAACGCCGAGCTTCTTGCCCTTTATCTCAGGACCTACGAACTGGCTCTTGCCTTTTTCAACAAGCTTGCCGACCTCGTCGCCCTTGCCCTTTAAGGTCTTTGCCCAGTCAATAGCGGCTGTGACCTTACGGCTGCTGATGAGAAGACCGAGTATTACAAGCTCCTTAACTGCGTTTGCGTTGGCACCGGGAGTATTGAATACTACAATACCCTTTTCGCTGCACTTGTCAACGGGGATATTGTTTACACCCGCACCTGCTCTTGCGATAGCAAGTAAATCATCGCCAAGCTCCATTTCATGCATAGATGCCGAACGAACGAGTATAGCCTGTGGGTTTTCTATGTCATCGCCTACTGCATACTTGCTTCTGTCAAGAAGATCAGTACCGCAAGCGGCGATCTTGTTTAATGTCTTTACGTTGTACATTGGTATATCCTCCTGTACTGAATTAAAATCAGCGCTTAAGCGTTTTCAGCTTCAAACTTCTTCATAAACTCAACGAGCTTTTCAACGCCCTCGATAGGCATAGCGTTGTAGATAGAAGCTCTCATACCGCCTACAGTTCTGTGACCCTTGAGGTTTACAAAGCCTGCCGCTGTAGCTTCCTTTACGAACTTTGCGTCAAGCTCCTCGTTGCCTGTTACGAAAGGTACGTTCATCAGCGAACGATCCTTCTTCTCAACCGTGCCCTTGAACAGCTTGGACTGATCGAGGAAATCGTAAAGGATCTTTGCCTTCTTCTCATTGTGAGCCTTCATAGCCTCAAGACCGCCCATCTTCTTTATCCACTTGAATACCTTACCGCAGATATAGATGCCGTAGCAAGGAGGTGTGTTATAAAGAGAATCAGCGTCAGCCTGTGTCTTCCACTTGAGCATTGTGGGAGTTGCGGGGTTAACGTCATCTCTGATGAGATCTTCACGGATTATAGCGATAACAACACCGGCAGGACCAACGTTCTTCTGAACGCCGCCGTAGATAACGCCGTACTTTGTTACGTCAACAGGCTCTGATAAGAAGCATGAAGATACATCGGCTACAAGATCCTTACCCTTTGTGTTGGGTAACTGCCAGAACTTTGTACCGTAGATAGTATTGTTTTCGCAGATGTAAACATAGTCTGCATCTTCGGGGATATCAAGATCCGAGCAATCGGGGATATAGGAGAAAGTCTTATCTGCTGATGATGCAACAGCTACAGCCTCGCCGTACTTCTGCGCCTCCTGATATGCCTTCTTAGCCCACTGACCTGTGATTATGTAAGCAGCCTTGCCGTTCTTCATAAGGTTCATGGGAACTGCCGCGAACTGCTGTGATGCACCGCCCTGTAAGAACAGGACCTTATAGTTGTCGGGGATATTCATAAGGTCACGGATATCCTTTTCTGCTTCCTTTATAATTGCATCAAATGCCTTTGAGCGGTGGGACATCTCCATAACGGACATACCCGTTCCTTTGTAGTCAAGCATTTCATCTGCTGCTTCTTTAAGTACCTCTTCGGGAAGTACCGCAGGACCTGCGCTAAAGTTGTAAACTCTCATTACCAAAAGCCTCCATGTTATATTACGGTAAAATACCGTGTTTCCGAATACCGCTATGGCGAATTTCGCCTGCGTACTATATTATTATACTATCTAATTTGGGTATTGTCAATGACTTTTGCAATTCGGGCGGTGTTTTTTCGTCAAAAATGCCGAGTGTGTAAGAAAAAAGCGGCGGAACGATCCGCCGCCGCAGGTTGTAGAAAAAGTCTGTTTTTTAGAAATGTAGCTTATTCTCAAGCCCTAACCCCAAACCCCTTCCCCTCGGTGAAGGGCTGTGTATGCTTTGTTGGCTC
>OLYN01001468.1_pt1 | contig 12028 bp, 12 predicted proteins | sample 1674231 | NCBI WGS metagenome assembly OLYN01 (sample SAMEA103958153, study PRJEB25191) | human gut metagenome
ATGAACATCATGCTGGTGTCGGTGACCGAGCGCACCCGGGAGATCGGCATCCGCAAGGCACTGGGTGCCAAGGAGCGGGTGATCCTGTCGCAGTTTGTGGTGGAAGCCGCCACCACCTCCGCACTGGGCGGCGTGCTGGGCATCGTCCTTGGCTATATCGTGTCCATGGCGGCAAACCGCATCCTGCCTATGATCTCCAGCAGCATTGATGTGACCGTCAGCCCCTCGTTCAACTCCATCGTGGTGGCCTTTGGCATCTCAGTGGGCATCGGTGTGCTGTTCGGCTATCTGCCCGCCAAGCGCGCTGCAAGGCTCAACCCCATTGAAGCACTGAGATATGATTAAACCTCTTACCGCTTCGGTCTGGCTTTGCCAGCGCCTTGCGGAGCTCCCCTAATAGGGGCAACAACGACGACCGCCGCCAGTGGCGGATGAAGGGAGGAGTTGTTGGGGCCGCGGCCAGCAGGACACGAGTGCAATCCTTTGCACGAAGTGGATGCTGGGAGCCGCAACCCGTATGCTGGCGCAAAGCGCCTGAGAGGTTTAATCCGTCTCCTTTATATATAAGTAAACGGATCTCTGTTCTCTCCGCTCACCCGCACCTCCAGCTCCGGGAACGCAGCGCGCAAACGGTCAGCGATGGCGGCACACACCGGGAACTCGGTGGCGTAGTGCCCCGCCGCCACCAGCGACAGCCCCAGACGCACGGCATCTATGGCCGCGTGGTGGTTGGCCTCGCCAGTCAGCAGACAGTCCGCCCCCACGGCAAGGGCATCCTCGAACATGCTTCCGCCCGCGCCGCTGATGACCGCCAGCCGCCTTACGGTCCTGCCGGTATCTGCAAACTTGACCTGCACCGCAGGGCCGCTCCGGGGCCGGTTGCACCGCCCGCCCAGCACAGCCTGCGCCTTGCGGGCCAGCTCCGGCACCGTGATGGGGTCAACCTCGCCCACCCGGCCGCAGCCATCGGCAAACACTTCCCAGTCCCGCATCCCGAAGATGCCCGCCAGTACCTCGTTCACGCCGCCCTCGGCGGCATCCAGATTGGTGTGCATACAAATGGCGGAAATGCCCGCCCGCACCAGCTGATAGGGCACATCGGTGGGGCACAGCCGCTTGAGCGGGTCAAAGATGACCGGGTGGTGCGCCACGATGACTGTGCACTGCTTTGCCGCCGCTTCTGCCACCACTTCCGGGGTGATGTCCAGCGTCACCAGCACCCGGCGCACCGCGCCGCCGCAGTCCACCAGCAGGCCGGGGTTATCCCAGTGCTCTGCCAGCTCCGGCGGGGCAAGCCGCTGCATTACTTCGTATACCTGCTGTACCGTGGTCATTTCAGTTTCCCTCTTTCAGAATGGCATCCATCTCTGCGGCAAGCGGGCTGCCGTCCGGCACGCCCATCCGCATCCGGGGCAGCTTTGCCCGCTGCCACGCGGCGTAGCCCGCGCCCTCCGGCCAGCGGGCGGTGTCCCCCAGCAGACATTGGGTAAAGGTGGGTTCTATCACCTCGCCGGTGTACTCTGCCGCCATTACCGCATACCAGCGGCCTGCGGCCTGCACCGGACGGTCGGCCACAAGGGCAAAGCCATGCTGCCACAGCCAGCGGCGCAGCTCACTGTGCCGGGTGGCGGGCACCATGACAAGGCGCGGCCCGCCCACAGCGGACACCCACGGCGCTTTTTCGATGATCTCCCAAGTGGTCTGTGCCGACACGCCCGCCAGCACGATGCTGCCCACCTCCCCGGCAGACAACACAGAAAGACCGTCGCCAAGCCGAAGCTCAGCGCGGTCCAGACAACCTGCATTTTCCAGCGTCTGTTTTGCCTTTGCCAGCGGGCCGGGGCGCAGGTCTGCCCCGATGACCTTCGGGTACCTGCCCGAAGCCGCCAGCACCGCCGTCAGCTTGCCGTGGTCACAGCCGATATCTGCCACCGGCTGTCCCGGGCGCACCAGCTCTGCCGCAGCGGTCAGACGCGCATCCAGTGTGGGCAGCACTCAGGCCTTCTTGGCTGCCAGATGGGTGTTCAGCTTCTCCAGCAGCTCGTCGCAGTTCACGCCGTGCACTTCGCAGGCTTCCTCAATGGTCTCGCCGCGGGAAGCCGGGCAGCCCAGGCAGTGCATCCCGATCTCCATAAAGTAGGGTGCGGTGGTCTGGTCCATATCCAGAATGTCGCCGATGATGGTATCGCGGGTCACCTGCTTGGGTGCGGTGTGTGCCTCTTTTTTGAGCATATTGAAAATATCAAACATGATAGCTTTTCCTTTCTGTTTTGGGTGAGATACAGTATAACCTACTGTTCCTCTATACTATACCCCAAACCGGGGCAGTTTTGCAAGAGCCTTGGGGAAATCCGCTTACCCCTCCGCCTGATAGTCCTTTTCCAGCGAGAAGCCGCGTCCGCTCACCTCGGTAACGTGGCTCACGATCATAAAGCAGGTGGGGTCGATGGTATGCGCCAGCTTTTCCAGCCTTGGCAGCTGCCGGTTGGAGACCACGCTCAGCAGCACCGACTCCGGCTCCCGCAGGTAGCCGCCCTCGCCGTGCAGGATGGTCACGCCGCGGTCCAGCTGCGCAAAGATGGCAGCGCAGATCTCATCGGACTTGGCGCTGATGATCTTTACCTCAGTGCGGGTGGTGCCCAGCATGAGCACCTTGTCCAGCACGACCGTGTAGATAATGGCCATCACCACGCCGTACAGGGACTGCCGCACCGGACTGAAGGCCGCCTGCGCCGCCAGAATGATAAAGTCGAAAACCATCATGGTGCTGGACACCGGCAGGTGGAACCACTTGTTCAGCACCAGCGGGGGGATATCCATACCGCCGGTGGAAGCACCGGCGCGGATGGTGATGCCCAGCGAGATGCCGATGCCAAAGCCCGCGAATACGGTGTTCAGCACCAGATCATCGGTCAGTACAAGATTGCCCAGCAAGCGCTCCCACAGCGCCATAAAAAAGGGGCTGAGCACCGTGCTTGCCATGGTGTTCAGGGCAAAGCGGCGGCCCAGCACCCACCAGCCCAGCAGCAGCATGGCCACGTTGACCACGAACAGTACTGCAGACACCGGCAGTCCGGTGACCTTGTTGAAAGCCAATGCGATACCGGTGGCACCGCCGGTGATCAGGCCGGAGGGCATCAGAAATAATACCACAGTCAGCGCATACATCGCGTTGCCCACCACGATGGACAGTGCGTTGAAGAGCTGCTGTTGCTTGCGTGTTAATTGCGTCATCTTCATCTTCCTTTGTTTATAGTTGAAGTATCTTCTACTATGATAACGAAAATATCCGCATTTATCAAGCCTTCGGCGATAAATGCGGATATCGGGATCGATTTTTAAGGGGTCAAAGGGCAACTTCCGGCTGAGCCTCGTCCTCTTCCATCAGCCGCAGACCGGCGGTATCGGTCACCGGCAGCGAGAACACGATGGCGCCCGCCTTGGGGTTTGCCCCCTCCATAATGGCCTTCATGATGGTGTTCTTCTGGCTGGTGCGGCTGACGATGAGCACCAGCTCCTTTTCGTTCACCAGTTCCACGCCCAGAAAGGCGGCTGCACCCTCCATGCCGGTGCCCTTTGCGTGGATCACCGTGCCGCCGCCTGCACCGGCGGTGCGGGCAGCATCCATAATGGAGCCGGTGTAGCCCTGATTTGCCACCACCAGCAGCAGTTCATAGCGGGTATCCTTCAAGGTGCTCTCCTCCTTCCATGTAAGGGACTGGTGCTCGGTAAGGAACATCAGCGCCCGTTTGCCGCCAATGCTGCTCAGCGGCACAATGAACGCAATGCCGGTGCCCGGCACATCGATCTGCATTTTGCGGCGCAGATCCTTCTGGATCTTCTGCCAGCTTTCTGCCGTTACCACAGCCAGCAGCACCGCCTTTTCGGTCTTTTCCAGCCCAAGGGTGGAAAGCGTCTCCTGCACCGCCGTGCCAGAGCCCACGGTGCGCATACTTACCGTTACGCCGTGGCTTTTGTACAGCTGCAAAAAGCCGTCGGTAGAGCGGCGGTCGGTGATGGTGATCATCAAAAACAAACTGCTCACGTTCTGCCTCCTTTACAGCTCGATAATGGCGTCATCCGGCAGATCTGCAAACACGGTGGCAAGCACCGCAGCGGGCTGCGCCACACGCGCCTTGTGGGTGCGCAGCTGCGCCACCAGACCCATCATCTGCACGGTGATGAGCGGGGTCATGGCGACCATCGCCACCACGCCGAAAGCGTCGGTGACGATATTGCCGCCCACCGCCACGCAGGCACCCTGCGCCAGCGGCAGCAGGAAGGTAGCGGTCATGGGGCCGGAGGCCACGCCGCCCGCGTCAAACGCAATGGCGGTAAACAGCTTGGGCACCACAAAGGAGATGCTGATGGCGAACACATAGCCCGGCACAAGGAACCACAGGATGGAGATGCCGGTCAGCACCCGCACCATGGCAAGCCCCACCGAGATGGACACGCCTGCGGAAAGCGCCAGACCCATGGCCTGCGCCGAGATGGCACCGTCGGTCACCTCTTCCACCTGCTTGTTCAGCACATAGACCGCAGGCTCGGCCTTGACGATGAAGTAGCCGATGAGCATCCCGATGGGAATGATCACCCAGCGCATCCCGCCGCCTGTCAGCACCTGACCCAGATAGTTACCGGCAGGCATAAAGCCCACGTTTGCGCCGGTCAGAAAGAGCACAAGGCCGATATAGGTATACACAAGACCCACGCCGATGCGCCCCAGCGTGCGGCGGTCCAGCCGCAGGGCGATCAGCTGAAAGGCTCCGAACATCAGCACGATGGGCAGCAGCGAGCGGGCGATCTCGGCCAGATAGGTGGGCAGACCCTCCCGGAACAGCTGCCACAGCTCCACCGAGTCTGCCACCTCCGGCAGAACAGGCGGGATGTAGGTGCTGTCCGCTGCGCGGAACGCGATGCCCAGCGTCAGCACCGCCAGAATGGGGCCGATGGAGCACATGGCCACTAGACCAAAGCTGTCATCTGCCGCGTGGCGGTCGCCTCGGATGGCGGAAACGCCCACGCCCAGCGCCATGATAAAGGGCACGGTCATGGGGCCGGTGGTCACGCCGCCGGAGTCAAACGCCACGGCGAGGAACTCCTTGGGCACAAAGGCCGCCAGCAGAAAGATGAGCCCATAGAACAACACCAGCAGCTTCGGCAGCGCAACGCCGATAAGCATACGCAGGAAGGCAAAGACCAGAAACAGGCCCACGCCCGCCGCCACCGAAAGGATCAGCGTGCCGCTTGGAATAGAGGGCACCTGATCTGCTAGCACCTGCAAGTCCGGCTCGGAGATGGTGATAAGGAAGCCCAGCAAAAAGCCGAGCACGAGGATGAGGGGCAGTTTGCGGCTGCGGGTGATGACTGCACCCACCCGCTCGCCCATAGGGGTCATGCTCATCTCTGCACCCAGAGTAAAGAACATGATGCCCACCACGATCATGGCAGCGCCCAGCAAAAAGCACAGCAGGATGCTGGGCGATACCGGTGCTACCGTAAAGCAGAGCACCAGCACAATGGCCACAATGGGCAGCACCGCCTGCAGCGCCTCCAAAAGCTTTTCCCGCAGCTTGGGGAGCGATCGTCTGAGAATGATGTCCACCGCCTTTCGTCTGTATCCTGTTTGTACACTTTTGTGCAAGATATATTTATAGTATACGGATTCAGGGCTATGCCGTCAATCCGCAGAAGGAAAAACTTGAGCATATTCCATAAATTGTAAAAATATATTACTCACCTTTATGTCCTTCCCCGTGAAAATGGAATACCGGAGCGTCCGCAGACGCTCCGGTATTCCGAACTTATAAATAATTTTTCCGCTGAATATGCGCAAAGCAAATGCGGAGCGCATTCCAAATCGTCCCGCTTTACGCCTTTTTCGGCTTCAGCCAGCCGTCCACGGCGGCTACCAACGCCTTGCCCCGACGGCCCAGCAGGCGGGGCAGCAGCACCCTCGCCATGGCCCATACGCCCGCAAAGTTGTACAGGATGATAACCAGCGTGATCAGCCCCGTCCACAGCCCGTACAGCGGCGGCTCTGCCAGCAGCACAAAGGCTTCAAATACCAGTGCGGCAGCGTTTGCCAGCACCCGCGCCGGGTGGACGCGCATCCCGATCATGCGGCGGGCGTCCACCGCACGCAGGGTGAACACCAGCGCAAGGCCAAGGAAGGACGCATAGGTAGCGCCCACAGGCCCCCACCACTTGATGAAGAAGTAGTTCATGATGCAGTTGCTGATGGCACCGGCCATCATGGTGACCATACTGCGGTTGGATCTCTTGGTGACCACATACACGCTGTTCATGAACTGATTGAAGCAGCTGCAGGTGGATGCCAACACCAGGAACGGCACAAAGTGCCAGGCGTAATAGTAGTTGGATTTCATGACGTGCATGACCGGGCGGCACAGCCAGATGATGCCCGCCGCACAGCAGAACAGCACGCTGGAATAGGTGCGGAAGATCTTTGTAAAGAACTTTGCGCGGCCCTCTTCCTCCATGACAGCGGAAAGCTGCCAGGCATCGTAGAAGATCAGGCCCAGGGTCGTCAGGATGGTGGGCAGGAAGTAGCCGGTGGACAGCAGGCCGCTCCAGGCATCGCCGCTGTGGCCGTCCAGGCCATCGCACATCTCACGCACAAAGAACAGGTCGGAGGCGTTGATGATCCAGAAGCTGATCTGCGCCGGGATCATGGGCAGCGAGAAGTTGAGCATCTGCCGCCACAGCTTTTTGTTGATGCCCTTCAGTTCCACATAGTTCCACAGCTTGCCGGTGAACAGCAAAAACAGCACGCTGGTCAGGTCGCCGCTGATGATGGCCAGCAGGTAGCCGTTGGCGCCCCACTTGAAGCCCACCAGATACAGCACATAAAACGCCATGGTCGCCACGGTGCACAGCACGCCGTCCACTGCCACCAGCTTGTTCCACTGGCGGCTGCGCACGAACTGGGTGCACAGGGTGCGCAGGCAGCTCATGAGCACATAAATGTAGATGAGCAGGCCGTACTGCGCCATATCCGGCAGGAACCGCGCAATGGGCCAGCACAGCACCAGAATGCCGAAGCCACCCAGAATGGTCAGCAGGCCGTTGGTGAACACCTGCTTTTCGCTGTTGCCCTTGTCCAGACCAAAGCGGATGATGGCGTTGGACATGCCCATGGACACAAAGGGGATGAGCAGGTTTGCGTACTGGCTCAGGATCTTGGACAGACCCAGATCCGAGATCTCCGCCATGGCGTAGGTCAGAAAGGGCTGTACGATCAAAGTGAGCAGCTTGGACGAAAAGCTGGAGATTGCAAAGATCAAAGTATTGCCGGCAAGCTTTGAATATTTATCGCCGGTCTTTTTTTCGTTTTCCAAGGGAATTTCCCTCCGTTTTTACGATAGATTATCTTTTCAGCAGCTCCCGCCGGGCTTTCCAGTCCGGCAGCAGCTTTTCCACCTCTGCCCAGAAAGCCGGGCTGTGGTTCAACTGCAAAAAGTGGCAGTACTCGTGTACTACCACATAGATCTGCGCCGCAGGGGGCTGGTTATACAGCTGCAAGGCAAAGGTGATCTGCCGCTTAGCCGGGCAGCACACGCCCCAGCAGCTTGTCATGCTGCGCACTTTCAGGATAGGCTTCTGCCCGCCCAGCACCCCGGCAAAGGCCGGGTAGACCTTATCGCTCATGGCGGTAAAGTAGGCCAGCGCTGTGGTTTTATCCGGCAGGTCGGCGTTGTCCTTGTTGCGCTTCGTGATATTCTTCACCCGGGTATCCCGGATCCACTGGGCGTTTTGCAGCACAAAACGGTCAGCCTGCTCCAGACTGGCCGTCAAAGGGATGCTTACCATCACGGTGCCGTTGCTGCGCACCCGCAGATGCAGCTGCTTTACCTTTTTGCGCACCAGCTCGTACTGGATGCCCTCCACGCTGCGCAGCTGGGCGCACGGCTTTGCCGGCATCTCAGGCCTTGCTCCGCATCAGGCGGCCAAGGGGCAGCTGCGCCAGCACCACGGCGGCAAACAGCAGCACGCAGCCGGTAGATTCCCGGAAGGAGAGGTTCTGGTGCAGCAGCAGCCAGCCGCCCAAAGCGCTGAATACGCTTTCCAGACACATGATCAGGCTGGCCACCGCAGGGTTCAGGTCCCGCTGACCTAAGATCTGCAGGGTGTAGGCCACGCCGCTGGACATCACGCCGCAGTACAGGATAGGCCCGGCGTAGGTGACAAACTCTGCCATGGCAGGCTGCTCGAACAGCAGCGCCGCCACGGTGCTTTCCACCGACACCACAAAAAACTCCACAAGGCTCAGGCGCACGCCGTCCATCTGCGGGGAGAAATGATCCACCGCCATGATCTGGAAGCTGAACAGCACCGCACACAAAAGCAGCAGCCCGTCGCTGCTCTGGATGCTGCCAAAGCCGTCCTTCATGCACAGCAGATACAGCCCCACCACGGCAATGACCATGCTCACCCACAGCTGTGCACTGCCCTTGCGGCCCAGAAACAGGCCGAACACCGGCACCAGCACCACGTACATGGCGGTCAGAAAGCCCGCCTTTGCAGTGGAGGGGTCCAGCGTGATGCCCAGCTGCTGCGCCGCACTGGCCAAAAACAGCAGCGTACCGCACACAAGCCCGGCTTTCAGCAGCTGCTTACGCTCGGCAGAACTCTTGGGCTTGCCGTCCGGCCTGCCCTGCCGGTGGTGCAAGGCGTCAAACGCCTTGACTGTGGGGATCAGCACCAGCACCGCCATCCAGCTGCGCCCCGCCAGAAAGGAGAACGCGCCCATGCCGGAGCCGGCGCTCTGCGCCACAAAGGCTGTGCCCCAGATCAGGGCGCACAGCATCAGCAGCATTGAATTTTTCGTCTGGTTCGTCATCCGGCAATGCCCTCCACCTTCATCAGGCCGTACAGGTAGTACCGACTGGAATCATACGAGATGGTCACACGGTACTGCGCCGCCGGGTCCAGCCCGGAAATGGTGCAACGGTAGTCGGTGCCATCGGTCTTGATATAGTAGGTGCTGTCCGGCACATACTCTGCGCCGCCGTCCACCTTTTTCCACAGTGCCACCTTGAACTTCTGGGTACCCTCGGCGGTGCCGCAGGCCATAATGTTCAAACTGCCGCCCGGCACGGTAAAGTAGCCGGTGTTGCGGCTCCAGATGCCGTTGAACACCGCGTACAGGCAGCCGTCTGCGGTGGCGGTGGCATACTTTGCCGAGGCATCCGCAATGCCCTGAATGATCAGCGGGTCGGTGGTGGCTTCCGCCCAGCGGGTGGTGTCCTCCTCCTGCACTTCCTCGGAGTGGCCGGTCACCTTCTGCGCCACCTTTTTCAGGGTCTCCTTGCAGCCGGTCAGGCTAAGCACCATCACCGCCGCCAGCAGCAATGCCAAAAGCTGTTTTTTCATCTTCATAGCTTTCCTCATAGAAACAAAGAAACTTTTCTTTTTCGTGCGTCTCTGCCAACGGGCAGATACAGGGTAAGTATACCGCATTTTGCCGCTCTGCACAAGATACCTGTATTTATTTTGTGCGGTTTGCCGCCTGTTTCTGCACAAATTTTCACCCATTCAGCGCCCGCAGCGCTGCGCACTCGGCCTCGGCCAGCGCGGGTGCCTCCGCCCCGAACAGACTGCCGTAGCGGTACAGTGCCCAGCCGCCCGCCGCCTGCTGCCGTAAGTCCTTTACCTGCGCCGCCAGCGCGCTGCCGGTGCTCCAGCCGGATACGCTGTCCGGGTTCGCGCCGCCGTCCCCGGTGCCCACCCGGTACGCACCCAGCCCGAAATACAGCGCCACATCCCCCGCCCGGGGATAGCTAAGCCACGCCGGGACGATGTTTTCAAAGGCAAAGCGGGTGCTTCCGGATTGCAAGGTAAAGCCGTAGCCCCAGTACACCTGCGGGCAGAGGTAGTCGATGACCTTTTCCTCCCCGCCCGCCGCCAGCCATGCGGTCACATCGCTGTACTGCTGGTCGAGGTCGTTGTCCGGGTTGCCCTGCGGGCTGATGCCGAACCGCAGGGTCGGGTCTGCCGCCTTTACCGTGCGGTACACCTTCGCCACCAGCGCGGTAACGTTCTGCCGCCGCCACGCGGCAAGGTCGGCTGCGCCGCTTGCCGCAAACTGCACCGCGTCCACGGCGGCATCGGTGGTGGGGTAAAAGTAATCGTCAAAGTGGATGCCGTCCACCGGGTAGTTCTGCACAAGCTCTGCCACCCCCTGCACCACATAGTCTGCGGCGGCAGGCACAGCGGGGTTCAGGTACAGCCCCTCCCCGGCGGTGCACAGCCAGTCCGGGTGGGTGTTTGCCAGATTATTCTCTGCCAGATTCGGCGGCATCGCCGCCGAGGAGCGCAGGCGGTAGGGGTTGACCCACGCTTCCACCCCGATGCCCCGGCGGTGCGCCTCGGTCAGAAAGACATCCAGCGGGTCAAAGCCGGGGTCCTTGCCCTGCACCCCGGTGCACAGATGGCTCCACGGGAACAAACTGCTGCGGTACAGTGCATCCCCGAAGGGGCGCACCTGTGCCAGTACGGTGTTCAGCCCCAGCCCGGCGCAGTTGTCCAGCAGCTGCGCCGCCCCGGCGCGGAAGGTGTCCGCGGTGGAAAAATCCAGCAGCGCCCAGTCCAGATAGCTCACCCACACCGCCCGCCACTCCCCGGCGGGCAGGGCGGGGTTGGGTGCCGTGGGCGTATCCTGCCCGGAGGCGGCAGTGTGGTCTGCATCGCTTTTCTGCCGCAGGCACCATCCCGCCGCAGCACAGGCGGCAACACCCGCCCCGGTCAGAAAGGCTCTGCGGCCAAAGCGGCGTTTTGCCTTGGCTTTAGACGTCCTGCGGCGCTGGGTCACAGGGTCTCCTCCTGGGTCTTATACAGGGTAAGCCCCGCCCAGCCCCGGGCGCAGGTCAGCAGCACAAACATGATATTCGTCCAGAAGGCAAGGCCGCTCATGCCCGCGTACTTGGTCAGCATCCAGAACACCAGCCGCAGCACCTCGGCGGCGCTCACCAGCTGCAGCTGCCGCTGGATGGGTCTGCCGCGCTCATACTCCGTTGCCAGCAAATCAGGCCACACCAGCGCCGAGCAGATATCGCCCGCCCAGCCGCTGGCACCCAGCTTGCTGAGCATCAGCACCACGAACACGCCGGTGTAGTTGCGCTTTTCCCTTGCCGGTGCACCCTTCTGCGCCGCCAGAAACAGCACCGCGATGCCGGTAAGGCAGAATACGATCATTTCCAGCCCGGAAAAATCCATCCCGCCCAGCACGGCAAAGCCGCCCAGCATGGACACTGCCGCTGCAGCCAGCAAAAAGAAATACCAGGTCTTGCGTGTAAATTTAAGCTTCATGAAGCCCTCCCCCGGGCGTTTGCGCCCGGCTTGCAGAAAAATTTAAAAAAGAATTGTAAATATTATAGCACAAACCCCCGCAGGTTGTGTTACAATAAGGAAAACTCTTTTGGGGAGGGTCTTTCCATGAACGCTGTCGTTTCCGTCTGTCTTTTGGCCTGTGCGCTGGGCATCATCGTGTACCTGCTCTCCCGGCGGGAGACAACCCGCCGCAGCCAGTACGGCCCCGCCGGCCTGTCCGAGTTCCGCACCGGCCTTGCGCTGGACGAGTGCTTTGACCGTCTGGACACCCGCAGCGACACCGACCTCTTTGCCTACGAGTGCCGCCGGGAGAACGACGGCAGCTTTCTGCTGCACCTGACGCTGCACCAGCCCAGCCAGCAGCCGCTGGACACTTTGTACACCCTGCGGCTGGACCCCGGCCGCCAGACCGTGGTGACTTTGATCTTTATCCGGGAGGCCTTTGGCTACAAAGAGCCGCTGTTCCCGCCCGCCATGCTGGACGAATTTATGCTGCAAAAGCTGGATGCCCACCGCACCAAATGATTTTTGCGGAAAATGCTTTCCTTTTTGCGCGGTTTTTGTTATACTAGTGCGTGTTGCAGCAATGCAGCACCACATACGGGCCAGTAGCTCAGCTGGTCAGAGCTGGCGGCTCATAACCGCTTGGTCGCGGGTTCAAGTCCTGCCTGGC
>OLYN01001469.1_pt1 | contig 12021 bp, 8 predicted proteins | sample 1674231 | NCBI WGS metagenome assembly OLYN01 (sample SAMEA103958153, study PRJEB25191) | human gut metagenome
TTCTTTTCATCGATGAGGTTCATACTCTTATGGGCGCAGGTGCTGCAGAAGGTGCAACAGATGCGGCAAATATTTTGAAGCCGTCGCTTGCACGTGGTGAAATTCAAGTAATCGGCGCTACGACTATCGACGAATACCGTAAAAATATTGAAAAGGATGCTGCTCTTGAAAGACGTTTTCAGCCTGTTACGGTAGGCGAACCGACAGAAGAAGAAACGGTTGAAATTTTAAAGGGACTTCGTGATAAATACGAGGCTCACCATAAGGTTAAGATTAGCGATGACGCTATCAATGATGCAGTTAAAATGTCGTCAAGGTATATTGCTGACAGATTTTTGCCCGATAAGGCGATTGACCTTATTGATGAAGCAGCTTCAAGGGTAAGGCTTAAGGCTTATACTGCACCCGATAATATCAAGGCAATGGAAAAAGAGGTAAAATCCCTTGAAGAGGAAAAAACCTCGGCAGTTCGTTCACAGGATTTTGAACAAGCGGCTAAACTTCGTGATAAGGAAAAGAATTTGAAAACTCTTCTTGATGAGGAAACCGAGAAATGGAAAAATCTTTCGTCTCATCAGGTAAAAGAGGTATCAAGCGAGGATATAGCGGAAGTTGTATCTTCTTGGACCGGTATTCCGGCTACTCAAATTACAAAAGAAGAATCGGAAAAGCTTTTACACCTTGAGGATGAGCTTCATAAGAGAATTGTAGGTCAAGATAAGGCAGTTTCCGCCGTTGCACGTGCTATCAGACGTGGCAGAGCAGGACTTAAAAATCCTAAGCGACCTATCGGTTCGTTTATTTTCCTCGGTCCTACAGGCGTTGGTAAAACAGAACTCAGTAAGGCACTTGCCGAAACTATGTTCGGCGATGAGGATGCGATTATCAGGCTTGATATGAGCGAATATATGGAAAAACATACCGTGTCTAAGCTTATCGGTTCACCTCCGGGATATGTAGGCTTTGACGAGGGCGGTCAACTTACCGAAAAAATCAGGAGAAAACCGTACTCTGTGGTTCTTTTTGATGAAATTGAAAAGGCGCATCCAGATGTATTTAATATGCTCCTTCAAATTCTTGAGGATGGTGTATTAACCGATTCACAAGGCAGAAAGGTAAGCTTTAAAAATGCCGTAATTATTATGACATCTAATGTCGGCGCATCCAAAATTACCGACCCTAAGCTTGCACTTGGTTTTGAACACAAAGGCGAGGGCGAGGTTGATGAAAATGTCGATATTGAGAAGCTTGTAATGGCTGACCTTCGTGCAACATTTAAACCGGAATTTCTTAACCGTGTTGATGATATTGTTGTATTTAAGCAACTTGAAAAGGACGATATTAAGGAAATTGCCCGCCGTATGCTCAAATCTCTTAATAAGAGATGCGAGGAAATCGGTATTGAACTTGACGTAACCGATAAGGCTGTTGACGCTATTGCTGACAAAGGCTTTGATAAGGTTTACGGCGCAAGACCGCTTAGACGTGCAATTCAAACAAAGATTGAAGATAAGCTTTCAGAACTTATTCTCGAGGATAAAGTTGCAGGTAAATGCAAGGTAGATTACGAAAACGACGAGTTTACTTTTTTGAACGAAAAGTAAAACAATAAAGGCATTGGTGCACTTATTGCATCAATGCCTTTAAATAAAATATTCGCTTTAATCTATTACTTCAAAGCAACCGTTTGGATTTTCTTTGCTATATTGCTTATTAGGTGAAAAATTAAACCAAATGATATTGTTATTATGAGAAACTACACCAACGTCATTTTTTCCGTCGCTGTTGGCGTCGGCTATTTTAAGCTCTAAATTATCGACGGACATTTGGTCGTTTGGCAATAATAGAGTGCCTATTCTTCGACCGTCGTATGTATCATATACTGCATATCCGCTTGAGTCATCAAGAAGTGAAACGCAAATTGATAAATCATCCGTAAGCTGATAATCTCTTGAATATGATTTTTGCTCCCTCCAATTTGTGTTTTGAAGAGCAGGCGACGAGACACTCGTATTAGCTGATATTGCATAATTTATTATAAATACAATCATAACTGTTAAAACAGCCGTACCTATTATTGACAATATGTACCAAAGCTGTGTCTCTTTTGCTTTTGCCAAGGCTATGCCTATAGCAATTGCAATGACGGAAGCTAACCCCAAAGCAATATAAATACCCATATATAAACTCCTTTTATTAAACCCGAACATATTATACATAACTTTCCAAAATAATGCAAGTGTTATACAAAATATGCATATTGTCAGAATTTAAATAAATTTTGTTTTGTAATTAATATATGTTTTTTGACATAAAAGTTTATATAAGTATTTATTAAAAATAAAATTTTAAAAATTTGTTAATGCTATTGACAAATGGAAAAAAATTGCTACAATAGTATTTGTTAGCACTCAAGAGTTAAGAGTGCTAAAACGTTTGTAAATAATTTCAGAGGTGATAAATATGACAATCAAACCACTTGCTGACAGAGTTCTTTTAAAATCTGTCGAAGCAGAGGAAACAACAAAGAGCGGTATCATTCTTGCCGCATCAGCACAGGAAAAACCTGAAATGAGCGAGGTTGTTGCAGTTGGCCCCGGAACAGAGGAAAACCCAATGACCGTTAAAGCCGGCGATAAAGTTATTATCAGCAAATATTCAGGTACTCAGGTTAAGCTTGACGGTGTTGAATATACTATTACATCTGTTAAAGACGTTCTCGCAGTTGTAGAATAATTGGAGGTAATTACTATGGCAAAAGATATAATTTACGGTGAAGATGCAAGAAAAGCTCTTCAGGCAGGTATTGATAAGCTTGCAAACACAGTTAAAATTACACTCGGTCCGAAAGGACGCAATGTAGTTCTTGATAAAAAATACGGCGCACCGCTTATTACTAACGATGGTGTAACAATCGCTAAGGAAATTGAGCTTGACGACCCATTTGAAAATATGGGCGCACAGCTTGTTAAAGAGGTTTCATCTAAGACTAACGATGATGCCGGTGATGGTACAACTACAGCTACACTTCTTGCTCAGGCTCTTGTAAGAGAAGGTATGAAGAATGTTGCTGCAGGTGCAAATCCAATGGCTGTTAAAAACGGTATCAAAGCAGCGGTTGATGCTACAGTTGATGCAGTAAAAGCAAACAGCGAGCAGGTTAAGGGTTCTGATGATATCGCAAGAGTTGCTACCGTTTCTGCCGCTGATGAATATGTTGGCTCTCTTATTGCCGACGCTATGGAAAAAGTTTCTGCAGACGGTGTTATCACTATTGAGGAATCTAAGACTGCCGATACAGTTTGCGAAGTAGTTGAAGGTATGCAGTTTGACCGTGGCTATATATCACCGTATATGGTAACTGATACGGATAAGATGGAAGCTGTTATTGATGATGCAATGCTTCTTATTACAGATAAGAAGATTTCTTCAGTTCAGGATATTCTTCCTCTTCTTGAGTCTGTTCTTAAGAGCGGCCAAAAACTCGTAATTATTGCAGAGGACGTTGAGGGCGAAGCTCTTCAAACAATCCTTCTTAATAAACTCAGAGGCACATTTACTTGCGTATGCGTTAAGGCTCCGGGCTTTGGTGACAGAAGAAAAGATATGCTTCAGGATATCGCAATTCTTACAGGCGGTCAGGTAATTACCTCCGATCTCGGTCTTGAACTTAAAGACGCTACAATGCAAATGCTTGGTAAGGCTCGTCAGGTTAAGGTTACAAAAGAAAATACCATTATCGTTGACGGCGCAGGCGACAGCGACGAAATTAAAAACAGAGTTAATCAAATTAAGACTGCTATTGATAATACAACATCTGATTTCGACAGAGAAAAGCTTCATGAACGTCTTGCAAAGCTTGCAGGCGGTGTAGCAGTAATTAAGGTTGGTGCTGCAACCGAAACAGAAATGAAAGAAAAGAAACTTCGTATTGAAGATGCTCTTGCAGCTACTAAGGCAGCAGTTGAAGAAGGTATTGTAGCAGGCGGTGGCGTTGCTCTTATTAATGCTATTCCTGCTGTTGAAAAGCTTCTTGATACTGATGATGCAGACTTTAAGACAGGTGTTCAAATCGTTCTTAAGGCTCTTGAAGAACCTGTACGTCAGATTGCTCGTAATGCAGGCGAGGAAGGTTCTGTAATTGTTGACAAGATTAAGAATTCAAATAAAATCGGCTACGGTCTTAACTTTGCAACTAACGAATACTGCGATATGATTGAGTCAGGTATTGTTGATCCGGCTAAGGTAACACGTTCTGCTATCCAAAATGCATCAAGTGTTGCATCAATGGTTCTTACAACAGAATCACTTGTTACGGATATAAAAGACCCACAGGCTGATGCGGCACAGGCAGCAGCTTTGGCAGCAGCACAGGGCGGCGGAATGTATTAATAACTGAATAAACTACATTTGACAATTTAGGAATATGCCCTTATAATTAGGGCATATTCTTTTTTTGAAGGTAATAAAATGCAAAATAAAAAAATTATTTCTTTATTTATAGCCTTTGTTTTAATTGTTACTGCTTTGTTGCCTGTTGATTACGAATCCTTTGCGAGCGTAACAACAACGCAAGAGGATGTGCCCGGTGTTAACAGTATGGATACGCTTTTAACTTATCCTGAATTTAATTCAAAGGTTACAGACGGTGCATATCTTATTCCGGGTCTTGTTTCAAGCGTGTCATACAATAAACAAACCAAACATTTTGCAACCACGCAAACTATGTGCCCTCAAGCTATATGCAAGGTTAATCATTATACTCTTATAACTGCTTACGACAGTTCGACAGACTCTAAAGGCGCTTCGATTTCTAAATCTGTTGTTTATGTTCTTGACAGCAATAACGAACTTGTGAAAACCCTTGTTTTGCCTGATTCTTACCATGTCGGAGGCATTGCATACGATAGTGCAAACGGATTAATTCTAATTGCAAAGGCTTCTGCTTCAGCGGTAGGTGTTATTTCGCTTGATGATTTTTACAAATATTTGCGCTTTTCAAGCAAATTCGTGAATATTAATTATACGATAGAGGAAAACGATTCAAATAAATTTATTTATTCTGCCTCAAGCGTGGCATACAAAAACGGTCACGTCTATCTCGGAACATTCGGTGCAGGCTCCGACAGCTATGCTTACTGTTATACGCCTATATATAACAAAGCTAAAAATACCTATTATTTAAAGTATAATTATAAATTTTATCTTCCAAGCTATACTCAAGGTTTTTCTTTAACTGATTATAAAGGTAAACTTAGGATGTTTGCTTCAATATCATACGGCCGTAATGAAACAAAAGGAATTTATTGTTCATATCTTTATACGTATACATTTAATCAGTCAAACGGAAGTAAAACGCTTGATAACATTTTAAGTTGCCCGCCTATGCTTGAACTTACTTATCCTGAAGGCGGCAAGCTTTATTGCCTTTTTGAATCGGCAGCAAATATTTATAGGGATGTTTCAAGAAAGCCTCTTTCTTACGTTATGCCGCTTAAATTGAGCGCACTTTGCGATGAAAAACAGGGAAGCTTTGTTAATATAAATGTTTCAAATGTTAATAACGGTAAAAAAATAAGAGTGGATTGTTCGCTTCAAAATGCCAAAATTTATTACAGCAGTTCAATGCCATATTACAGGTACAGCAAAATAACTTCATGCTCTCTTTATAAAAAAGCTTATTTAAAGCGAAATACAGGCACGGTTTATGCTGTTGCCGTTGTTGATAATCGTATTGTGGCGGCTGACGCTGCTTATGTTTCTGTTTCAAAAGCAGCAGCACCGTCAAAGCTTAAGATTAAGTCTAAATCAAAAAACTCAATTAAAATAGGGTGGAAGGCCGCTTCAAAGGCAACCTCTTATGAAATTTACAGAAGTACGAGTAAATCAAAGAAATATAAAAAAGTTGCAACTGTCAGTGCTTCGCAAAAAACATTTAAAGATAAAAAACTTAAGAAAAATAAAAAGTATTATTATAAAGTTCGTGCAGTAAGAAAAGGATATATTAATTCAAGCTTCACCAATATCGTTTCGACTAAAACGAAAAAATAGTTTTTTCTTGTGAATAATCACCAAAAAAGGCAAGATATTTTTTATCCTGCCTTTTTCTTTTATACACTTGTATATTTTATGCTTTTGTGTTATTATATAGCTATCGTGAAAATTATACATATTATTAAATGTGACATAATTCGGAGGATGCTATGCCTAAAAACAATAAACTCGGTTGTTCTTATTCAACTCAGCTTAAGCTTGCTAAATCATTAAAGGAATTAATGGCTAATCAGCCATTTGAAAAGCTTTCGGTTTCTGATATCACTAATAATTGCTCACTCCACAGGCAGACATTTTATTATCATTTTGAGGATAAATATGAACTTCTTGATTGGATTGTATATAAGGAACTTATGGAACCGCTTATTGACGGATTTTCATTTGATAATATGTATGAGCATTTTATGAGACTTTTTACAACAATGGTTGATGAAAAGAAATTTTATCTAAATGCATTTAAAATTGATGTCAATGATTTGTCAAGATATATCAACCGCCTTGCTTATGAACAATTTATGGTTGTTATCGACTGCCTTGAAAAAAATTCCGGTATTAAATCAAATTATAATGAAAATATGATGTTTGCCGAGTTTTTGGGCTATGGCTTTGTCGGTATTGTTTTTGGTTGGGCACAAAGGGGTATGAAGGACTCTCCTGAGGAAATGACAAGGCGCCTTGAAAGAATTATTAATAACTTAATACAGCTTGCCTCAGAAAACAGAAAATAATTATTAAGGGCTGTTTCACATTGTTGTGAGACAGCCCGTTTTTTTACGTATTAATATGTTTTTTTCTTGCCTCTTTTATGCTTAATAGGCTTTTGATTGATTGTGTTTTTCAATTCCTTTTGTGCGGCTTTTCTTAAACTGTCAGCATCGTGTATGATTGTTTTGTCATAACAATGGCTGAGCGCTTGCGTTAAGCCTAAAAGAATAAATAAATTAATAATCTGCTTAGGTGAATTGAAAATGTAATCTGTAAGTCCGAAAAGGAGATACATCATCATTGATGTGAATACGCAAAATACAAGGGTGAATTTTTTGCCGTTGTTTGCGTTGATTTCAAGAAGCTTGCCAAATCCGCAAATTAATACGGTAAACAATAAGACAAGACCGACAATGCCAAGCTCAACCCACGTTTCAAGCACAAAATTATGACCGTGTGGCTTGTCAAGCTGATACTGATTTAAAAGAATTTGACCTGTTTGCTCAATTCCGAATCCGGTTCCGATTATAAACGGTAAAGCGTGGTGGAATATATAGTCAAGAAGACTGCCCCAAATTTTAAGGTGAGCTGCTGATGATTTAGCTGCTTCGCTGCCTGCACCCCTAACTTTGAATATAATTCCGTATCTTGTAAGAAGTGAAGGAACTATAACAAGCACGGTCGGCACAAATATTTCAAGAAGCGGCTTTTTGTGCTGTTTAAATAAAACAATAAACATAAACAACCAACCGATAATTGCTATTACACAACCGCCACGTGTCAATGTTGCACTGATACCGCCGCTGATAAGCACATTTATCATAAAGTACATAAGCTTATGCTTTTTGCCCTTTGTGTTTAAGAAAAGATAGATTGATATCGGATATACAATCATCAAATATGTTGCCAAAAGATTTGGATTTGAGAAAAATCCGCTTGCTCTTGAATCCCACCAAAGAGTTGTGTCGATATCAAAAGGAAGCCAATTATAAACAGCTTTGTCAAGTGGCTTATAAAACGGCGTTACAAATACCTGCGATTTAGTAATGTATTTGTATTTGAATAATGTATATGAGCATATTTGAAGTATTGCTACAATTCCGTTAATTGCACCGGAAAGTGACATTGCGGCTAAAAGTCTGTCAATTTTTTTTCTTGTTCTCACTATATTATGTATCATGACTTCAATGAGAAACATACCCCACCATAAAGCTGCGGTTGATAATGTGGAAAATTTGGTATCTGACCAAAGAGTGCTGATAAGTGCAAATCCCATAAAAGCCATCATAAGCTTTCCAAGTGTGCCGACTTTTGCTTTTTTACCTTCTTTGGCTAAATTCAATATATCCTCTTCCAATGAAGAGTATTTAGGTTTAGCTCCCCAGTTATACTTTTTAGAAACAGTAATGTCAAGCTGGTTCAAAGCATCAATATAATTCTTGGAAATCCTATTAAAAATACTAGGACAACATGTAATCTCTTCCAGATTGGGATATTCTTCAATTAAATCCAAAATAGTTGAAGAGGTTAATCCTTTTGTTATATGTACAGAAGTAACATCTTCATCCATAAGCATCACTTCTTAATTAAATCTAAAAATTTCTTGGATTTTGCACTTTTCGGTTTTCTGATATGCTCAATATTTTTAAGTTCCTTTTTAATTTTAGAATCATTAATGTTTAATACATTCCCTATAGTTTCAATTTCTATATTGCCGTGTTCATGTATCAAACCAGCCCCCAAAGCGGGATAGTTAAATAAAATATTTGAGTTTTTGGACTGTTTTTCAAACTTGAATTTTTCATATAAAATAAGATCCATATCAGGAATTGAAATTATTTTCAAGTCTGTAAACTCATTTAAAACCTTGATAACCTTTTTAAAAGTAGTCTGGAACACTTTACGTTGTTGACGGTCAAGTTCTGCTCTAATATATGGAAATGGACCATTGTTAATCTTACGGTTATTGTGTGATGTTGTTAAGTAATATCTGAAAATATCCCACATCATTAAAGTAGGAGCCATATTTTCAAATATGGTTTTTTCAATATTTTCTCTTATTTTTAAATCTCTTTTTAAAGAACGGTTGTAATTACCGAATTTATCAATGAAATGAAGCTTTTCAAATTCTTCTGTAATCTTTAACTGTCTCCAGGCTTCTATTTCTCCAATATCATATTCTTCGATAAAGCCCGGAATTTCATTTTCATACTTATATCTGATAGCGTCATATTTATTAATTCTTTTGAAATCAGACAGCTTCCTTTTTAAAATAGAATCTTTAATGCTGGAAATAATGTCTTCACTATATTTAACATAACTGATAGCCAGTGCATTTCTGACGTATTTATCATCAATAATAGCAGGTTTGGTTCTGTGGAATCTTAAAACTTCAATTCTGACATCTTTTCCGTATCTGTTTCTAACCTCTTCCTCATAATTACTGATATATTCTGAATCCAGAGTTACATTCTTACGAATCCAACGTCCATTTTCATCTCTAAAACGGATAACTAAAGAAATAGTTTTTACAAGACCTTTACGTTCCTGTTTAAGAATATTTAATACTTTTTTAAATGAATTTCTTCCATAACCTGACAATTCACTCATCAACACCAAATAATTGCCGGACAAAGGCAAATATGGAATAATTTCCAATCTGTAGGTTGCATCCTTATTTATTTTAAAAGAGAAGTTTTCATGACCGCAGCTGCATTTTTCACCTTTAAGTCTGAACTCGCTGAGGGAATATTTCTTATAACATGAATCACATTTAAGATAACCGCATTGTTCCAAATGTCCAATTGCAATTTTATGAGCATCAATAGCTGATTTTACTCTGTCCAGAACATTTTTTTTAGCATTAGCTTTCATTCTAAACATCTGATTATGTCTACTGTTTTCACTCATTTCCTCAAGTGAAACTTCAGCTATTGCTTTTGTACCATATTTATTTAAGGATGTAAAAGGAGTGGTGTATCCCTGTGCATCCATACTCTCTTTTAATTCCTGTAAACTGTTTAATCTGTCATCTAGTTTATAGTATAATCTTTTGAAATTTTCAAACTCTTCAATATTATCCAAGCTAATACTGTCATTTGAAATCTCTTTGAGATATTTTTCAGCCTTTGCAACTAGAGCAGATTCTTCCATTAAAATCACTGAATTAAATTAAGATTATTGTATTCTTTCACCGACTTCACATTCGTCTGGAGATAATAATGCTGCACTTTCTCCAGTTGCAAGAATCATTCCTTCAGATAAGGTTCCGAATAATTTTGCAGGTTGCAAGTTAACAACAACAGCCACTTTTCTGTCAATTAATTCTTCAGGAGCATACTGTTTTGCAAGACCTGCTACAATTTGTCTTGTTTCATCTCCAATATCCACCTGTAATTTTAATAATTTATCGGATTTTTCTATTTTTTCAGCTTCTTTTACCTGTCCAATTTTAATAACTACTTTGTCAAAATCATCAATACTAATTAAATCACTCATATTTTCATCCTCACTTTCTTTTAAGTTTTTCTGCAATTCTTCTTTTTGCTTGTTAATTACATCATCTTCAATTTTTGTAAATAACGGTTTAGCTTTATTTATTTTGTGTCCTTCAGCTAATGGGACTTTAGCATCTTTCCACTCATCAGGAGTGGTCAGATTAATAATTTTAGCTATAGCATCAGCTTTATTTGGAATATAAGGTTTAAGTACATAAGCCAATGTTTTAGCTAGTTGATTTGATAAATATAAACAGTTGGCTGCTTTTTGCATATCTTCTTTAACAGCTTTCCATGGTTCCTGATCATTGAAATATTTATTACCAATTTTAGCTACCCTATAAATCTCAAGCAATCCGTCTCTAAATTCAAAATCTGAAATATATTCTCCAACAGTATCAGGAAGTTTTTCAATGATTTCCTTGAATTTGTTATCTTCTGCAGAGGGATTTTTATATTCAGGTATTTCACCGTCAAAGAATTTATGGGTAAATGTAAAAGTTCTATGTAAAAAGTTACCTATAACATCTGCCAATTCATCATTGTTTCTTCTCTGGAAATCATCCCATGAGAAATCAGTATCTTTGTTTAAAGGTGCATTTATAGTTAAGTAATATCTAAGTAAATCAGGGTCAAATTTATCAACAAAATCTGCTATCCAAACAACCCAATTTTTACTGGTGGACATTTTTTCTCCTTCCAAAGATAAAAATTCTCCAGCATATATGTTATCCGGCAATTTACATCCGTATGCCTTAAGAAGACCTGGCCAAAAGATGGAATGATGGTAAATAATATCCTTACCGATGAAATGGATTGCAGTATCATTCCAATAATCTTCCCATTTAATGCCAGTTTCCCTTGACCATTGTGCAGCTGATGAGATATAACCCAAGAATGCTTCAACCCAAACATAAAGTACTTTGCCTTTAGCTTCATCAAGAGGTAAAGGTATTCCCCAATCCATATCTCTTGTTAAAACCCAGTCATTTAATCCTTCTTTAAGCCAATTTTTAGCATAATTTCTAACATTGGCAGGAAGATTTTCATTATTATCAATATAATCTTTCAAATCATCTTCAAACTCGCTTAACTTAAAGAAGTACTGATAAGTATCCTTAATAACAGGAGTGGAACCGCAGGTTAAACATTTAGGTTCATCAAGTTCAGTAGGTTCCAAAGCCCTTCCGCATTTTTCACAATGGTCACCGCGTGCTTCAGATCCGCAAACAGGACATATACCTTCAACATAACGGTCAGGTAAAAACTTATTACACTTTTCACAGTACAGTTGCTGAATATCCTTTTTATAAATTAACCCCTTATTATATAATTCTAAAAAGAAATTCTGAGCAATTTCATAATGTAAATCATCAGTGGTTCTTGTAAAGTTATCCAGGGAAATATTCATTGACTCTACATCACGAACAATCATGTCATGATATCTTTTAGCAATTTCAATCGGTTTTTTGTTTTCTTTATCCGCTTTAACAGCAATTGGAGTACCGTGTTCATCAGTAGCACAAACTAACAGAACATCATTATCAATCATACGATTATATCTTGCATAAATATCAGCAGGCAAATAAGTAGAACGAATATGACCTAAATGACAGGGTCCATTTGCATAAGGAAGCGCACATGAAATAAAAATTTTAGACATTAATTTTTCTCCTAACTTTTTTAAGCATTAATAATTATGTCATTCATATAATATAAAATTAATATATGCGAAGTTAATTAAGAAATATTTTAAAACAAAATG
>OLYN01001473.1_pt1 | contig 11992 bp, 8 predicted proteins | sample 1674231 | NCBI WGS metagenome assembly OLYN01 (sample SAMEA103958153, study PRJEB25191) | human gut metagenome
CACATACCTGGCTACCTTATCTCACCCCTAACGGGGTAACCCATTATAACGACACGTAATTAGAGTTTTGTATATTACGTTTCTTGGTGAATATTAATAATTTACAATATTAGAATGTCCTCAAAACCGTGCAAAAAAATCATGGATTTTGAACACCCTACCAAACGGGCTAATTTTAAAACCCTTCTGTCGAAAAAATTAAATTTTTTCGAGCGCTTGTTTAATGTCATCGAGAATGTCTTCGATGTCCTCAATACCTACCGACAGACGCATCAAGTCGGGGGCAATGCCAGCCTCGCGCAGTTGTTGTTCTGAGAGTTGACGATGAGTATGACTAGCAGGATGGAGAATGCAAGTGCGGGCATCTGCCACGTGAGTGACAATGTTAATCATGTCGAGCGAATCCATAAAGCGAATAGCTGTGTCGCGGTCGCCCTTCAAGCCAAATGCCATTACGCCACAAGAGCCGTTGGGCAAATATTTCTCAGCCAATTCGTGGTAGGCATCGCCCTTTAAACCACTGTAACGCACCCAAGCAACACGCGGATCGTTTTGTAAAAATTCTGCTACGCGCTGTGCATTTTTGCAATGCTGCGGCATGCGCAAGTGCAAGGTCTGTAAACCGAGGTTAAGAATGAACGAGTTCATGGGCGCAGGGATAGAACCTAAGTCGCGCATAAGTTGCGCCACGAGTTTGGTGGTATAACCCATTTTACCAAAGGTCTTCACGTAGGTCAGTCCGTGATAACTCTCGTCGGGTGTGCAGAGTCCAGGAAATTTTTCGGCATGTGCCATCCAATCGAAGTTGCCACTGTCAACGACCACACCCCCTACTTGGCTAGCTGTGCCATCCATATATTTGGTGGTGCTATGTGTCACAATGTCGGCGCCCCACTCAAACGGACGACAGTTAACGGGGGTGGCAAATGTGTTGTCAACAATCAAGGGTACACCATTGTTGTGAGCCAACTGAGCAAGTTTTTCAATGTCGAGCACGGCACACCCCGGATTGCTCACAGTTTCGCCAAACACAGCCTTTGTGTTCGGTTTGAAAGCCTTTTGCAATTCGTCGATGCTATCGTTTTGGTTAACGAAGGTGCATTCGATGCCTAATTTTTTAAGAGTAACACCAAAAAGGTTGTAGGTTCCGCCATAAATCTCGTTGCAGGCAATGATGTGGTCGCCCGCCTCGCAGATATTGAACACGGCATAAAAGTTGGCAGCCTGACCACTGCTAGTAAGCACGGCACCCACACCGCCTTCGAGTTGTGCAATTTTTTTTGCTACCACATCGTTAGTGGGGTTTTGCAGGCGTGTATAGAAGTAGCCCTCTTTCTTTAAGTCGAAGAGCATGGCCATTTCTTCAGAGTTGTCGTATTTGAAGGTAGTGCTTTGAATGATAGGCGGTTCAATGGGTTCGCCGTTTTTGGGTTCGTAGCCTCCTTGTACGCAGATAGAGGCTGTTCGCAGATTTTTCTTCATCGGCTGATGTGTATTTATAAGACCTATTCGTGGAATAGAATCTTGGGGTAATTTAAAAATTCGTGTTGCAAATGTACAAAAATGTTGCTGAAAAGGTTGATAGAAGTAAGGATAAATAGCATTTTATGCCATTTTTTGTTTTCTGTAAGGGCATTCTTGAAATTTAGGAAAGTGGGGAATTTTGTGCGTGGTGTAAGGTGATAGTTGCTGTCGCTTTCTTGTTAACGAACCTTGTAAGTAATTAAAAGAAACTTGGGAAGTTGCATAATCATGCATCATTCACTATCTTTACACACTCAATGGCAATGCCTTGTAGCTTGTGTTGCTTTGAACATAAAAACTCCTTCAATTAATCATTTACTCAAACAATTTTTTTAAGCATGACCTCCCCAAAGTACCTCCTATCATTCGTGCTATTTTTGCTTGCAGCTATTGGCTGTTGGGCAAAAAACTCAGTAAGCCCCATGACAGTTGGCAATGTCTTTGTTAAACTTAATGATCCCCAAGCTTTTGCTCCTGTGAATTTTATGAATTGGGGTGATACCGAAGTGAAAAGTATCATGTATTCTCTTTGCAACATGGATACGCAAGAGTGCATGGATCCTGTTACGCTGAACTTTGATACGCCACTTGCTATTGATGAAATACGCAAAATAAATATTCCAATTCCAGCAGGCACCTCGCTTGGAAAAGTAGATTTGATGCTTCATGTGCAAGAAGTAAATGGTGAATATAACGAATATTCTTTGCCCATTACTTACATTACCCGTTGCACTGTAAACAAAGTACCGCACAAACGTGTGTTGATTGAAGATTACACCGCCTTGTGGTGCCAATGGTGTCCTGTGGGTATGGTGGCAACCGAAGCCCTTGTGCGCGAACATCCAGACGACGTGGTAGCTGTAAGCATTCACAAAGGCGATAAATTGGCAACAACCGCAGCCTATCAAAATGGCATGCTTTATGATTATGCAGCCACTTTACCTTCTGTATGGTGTGCACGTAAAGGAAAAATTGCGGGCTATGATGGTTCAAGTATGTACGAAAGCGAAAAGAACAACTTGACGTTTATGAACATAGATGTGAAAGCCACTTGGGACGAAATGGGCAACAACATCAGTGTGACCACCGAAGTAGAGCCTTGTGCCAATCCTGAAGAAGGAGCTACCTATGCCGTAGGCTATGTGTTGACGGCAAGCGGACTGAAGAACGATAAGTGGTTGCAACAAGCTAATTATAGCGACTACATGAGCGATACCTATAAAGATGCACCGCCTGAAATGGACTTCTTCCGTGACCCTGCAAACTATGTGGGCGATAATTTTTATGTGAAAGGGGTAACCTTTAATCACGTAGCCATAGTGAGTCAAGGCATACGCAATGGGGTGGCAAACTCACTTCCCGGTGTGTTGAAAGCCAATGAAGTGCAAACGCATACTACCACATTCGATAATATAAGCCAATATAGCTTGATTCAAGACCGCAATAAACTGCAAGTGGTGGCAATACTTTTCAACACAAAAACCAATGCAGTGGAGAATGCTGCCGTATGCACTATAAGCAAAAAGGGTGAGGTGGCAGATAAAGATTTTAGTTTGTGTTTTGAACAAAGTGATTGGGCAACGCTTTATACCGACCGTGCCTACAAGGTGCCACAAGGTGTTGAAACCTATCGTGTGACAGAAGAAGGCAAGGTAGTACAAATTTCGGATGGAACAAGCGCCACAGTGAGCATAGCTGCTAACACTGCTTTATTACTTAAGAGCAAACAAGGTGAAACTTATACCTTTGAATATACCGATGTTGCAAATACAACCGTAGAAACAGCCTTGCGTGGTTCAATGAACAATGAATTGACCACGACGGGGGATGCCACACTTACCGATGCAGATGTGTATTATTATAAACTGAGTTACGATGAAACACAAAGTAACTTTGGTTTTTATTGGGGTGCCGAAGAAGGTGCTACTTTTATGAATAATGCTGGTCGTTGTTACTTGGTATTGCCACGTAAAAGTGTAAGCGCAAACCGCAAGAAAGGTTTTGCCTTGGATGAAGATGAGAATACGGGTGGTGACAATGGAAACATAGGTGGGGGTGATACTCCGACAGGTGTGAAGCCGTTGGATGAGGCTGCTTCTAAAAAAGTTCCCGTAATCTATGATGCAATGGGACGTAAGGTAAAAATAATGAAAGCTCCCGGCATTTATATTGTAAATGGAAAGAAAGTAGTAATGGAGTAAGGGGCATAGGTTATGCCTAATAAAAGCATTTCTCAAAGATTTTTATCCCTCTTAAAAAGAAATTCAAGTATGAAGATATATTCCTTAATAGTTTCAGCATGTGTGGCAGTAGGTGCCCACGCTGGACCTGTAGATGTAAATAAAGCCAAGGCTTTGGCACAAAAATATTTGACTGCGCCCGTGAGCGTGGAAACGGTTCCGGCTGCTGCAATGGGCAAAGGAAAACAAGCACAGGTGGCAGAGCCCGCTTTGCACATGTTTAATAACGAAAGCGGTGAAGGTTTTGTGATAGTGTCTGCCGACGATCGTGTGGGTAGTGTGTTAGGATATAGCGACCATGGCTCACTCGACCCACAAAATATGCCCGCACCACTCGCAGCCTTGTTGGCAAGCTATACACGTGCGGTTGAGGCGGTGAGAGTAGACAGTGTGAGTGTAACACCCAACTATGCCAAACCGCCAAAGGCTTATGTAAAACCCTTGGTAAGCACCCTGTGGAGCCAAGAATATCCCTATAACTATTATACCCCTAGAAGTAGTACTTCGGGACGTCCTACTTACACAGGTTGTGCGATTACAGCTACAGCACAAGTGCTTGCAGCCCACAAGTGGCCTAAACAACGTCCTGCTGCAGCCAAGAGAGGAGAAGGCGCCTTAGGGCTCGACCACTATGATTGGGACAATATGCTTAACGACTATAGTCACGGTGGATATAATGAAACACAAGCTCAGGCTGTGGGCGCATTGATGTATGACTTAGGATATTTGGCAAGAGCAACCTATGGCGTGAATGGCACAATCTGCGATGAAGGAAAGGTGTGGAATACCTTGCAAAAATATTATGACTGTACTGTGCGTCAGTTAGAAAAAGATATTTTGCCTGGTGGCGAATTTGTGCAAGCCATATATAATGAACTGTCTATGGGTTGCCCCGTGTTTATGACGGGAGGTGACCATGCCTTTGTGTATGATGGTTACGACGAAAACGGTTTGATACACGTAAATTGGGGGTGGGCAGGATTAGACGATGGCTATTTTGACATTAACACGGCAGCTGTGGCAGGTGGTGGCTATGGTAGTGACGGTTGTTACTATGAAAAACAATTGGCACTATTTGTGCATCCCAACAATGGTGTGATTGAGCCTCTAAGTCCAAAACCTGTGGTGCTCTCTATTAACAATGACCAAGGATTGCAGTTCCAAGCGAGCGAAGGTTGGACAACCTCATCAAGCATTCCAGCACAATTAAAAGGAGTGGGAGCGCGTAATTTGGCACAAGACGAAAATGGATCATATACTGGACAAGTGGGCATTGGACTCTTTGCACAAGATGGTACTTGTTTGCACGTGTTTGGCATAATGGGCAAGCAAACCTGGACTACCTATTACCAATCCTATAACTACGACTATGGTTTTATGGCAGTTGACTTGAGCGAAATAGATGGACCTGCCAATGGAACTTATTATTTGCGTCCGTTAGGTCGTCGTTTGCTTAATGCTGATAAAGACGAGTGGGGAAATTGGACCTACATGATTAATGGAAACAGTGTGCCCATGATTGTGAAAGACGGCAAGGTAACTCTTGTACAGGCAGATAACAAACCTCATCTTTCGGTGGTGGGTATGCCCGAGGTGTTTGCCCCTGCTTATGAGTATAGCAGTCAGTTAGCTGGCATCAGCTTGAATATTGCCAATTTGAGTCGTTACCAAGCACGCGGTGCGGCACAAGTGGTGTTTACGGGAACGGGGAACTTAGAAGGCGAAACTTATGAAGCACCTGTGGCATATCTTACACACATGGTGGCACAACGCCAAGATACAACGCAATGGTTGCTGAGGTTTATGACTTCATATTCGGGTACAACGGGGTCGCATGCACTCAAGGCAGGAAAATATAAAATGTCGTTGAAGTTTAACCACAACATCGAAACAAAAAATCCAGCAATTTATGATATAGCCATTCCTGAGGACTTTTTACTTGAGGTGTTGCCAAGTAGCTATACAGGACGAGTAACAATAACCTCGGTGAAATTGCTTGACGAAAAGGGTGAGCCTGCAGCAAGTCATTATTTCGATTTAACACAGTCGCCTACGGTAACTTTGGGCATTTCGGCAAGATCTGCAAATTTGACACAAGGTACATATAATACGCAAATTCGCTATCGTTTGGTAAATGTGGCAACGGGAGCAACTGTTTACACAAGTAAGGCTTACAATGTGGGAATTCCGCGTAGTAATTATGAATCGACCGACCTTACAGGGGCAACACGTAATACCATAGACCTTAGACAACTGGGCGAAGGCACCTATGAGGTGCATGTGGATGTAGAACGTGATGGTGCTTGGTTGGATCGATGGAATGCGGATACCTTCCGTCGTAGATTTACTGTATATACAGCGGCTCCTACACAAGTGCAGGTAAATACAAGTGTAGCTGAACAAGTGCAAGGAGTAGAACGTATCGCTACTTTTAGTGCTCCCTTTGATGCGGCTGTGCCTGAAGGTGTAAAGGCATGGTATGTGAAAAAAGTGGCAGACGACTTTGCACAATTAACTGCAGTGCCCGAAGGTATGGCTATTCCTGCGGGAGAGGGTGTATTGTTAACTACATCGTCAGACAATGTGACATTCGACATGGAAAAGGCTTTGGGTACGATGAGGGTGGCAGACTTGGATGGTAACTTGTTGCGTGGCAATGCCAAGGTTGATTATACCATAAATTCAGACGACAACGCATACGTGTTGGGCACAATGAACGAACAGACGGCTTTCTATCGCGCCAAAGTGGGCACTACGTTAGGGCGCTATAAGGCATATTTGCAATGGAGTGCTACGCTGCCAGCATTGTTGTTGGACTTCTCGGGTACGACAACGGGGGCATGCAAGGGTGTAACCGTTGATTCGCAAAAGCCCACTGTGGTTTATGGCATTGACGGATGTCGATGTGCACCGAATGACGCACGCGGTGTGGTGATTGTAAATGGTAAAAAGCAAATATTGCTTGGTAAATAAGATTGGTAGTTGGGTGTTTGAAATTTGATATTGAACACCCACTACTTAAATTGAAATTCAGTAAAAATCGAATGACAAAAAAGAACTACAATGCACCTCGCACTCAGCGTATGGATGTAGAACCTCAATGTATGTTGGCTTCTTCTCCTGTTAAGATAGGAGTTGATAGCGACACAGAGTTGGACGCAAGTATGTCGTTCTCAAACAGCAAGGCGTGGAATTGTGAAGAATGGGACAAATAAAGAAACCGCCCACGAAATGCAAATGCGTTTCGTGGGCGGTTTTTAGTGTATGAAAAGAAAAATTACTTCAACTTCGCTTCAAGTTTTTGAAGCATGTCAACGGTCATTGAATCGAGGTTGTACTCGGGTTTCCAATCCCATTCTTGACGTGCACAAATGTCGTCGAGGCTGTTAGGCCATGAGTCGGCATTGGCTTGCTTCAAGGGATCTACCTGATATTCCATCTCGAAGTTGGGCTTGTACTTGCGAATAGCAGCGAGCACACCTTCGGGGTCGAAACTCATAGAAGCGATGTTGAATGCGTTGCGGTGGATAAGGCGTGTGGGGTCGGCTTCCATCAATTCGATAGCAGCACGGAGTGCATCGGGCATGTACATCATGTCCATGTATGTGCCCTTAGCAATGGGGCAAACAAACTTTTCGCCACGTACGGCAGAGTAGTAGATGTCGCAAGCATAGTCTGTAGTACCACCACCAGGCAATGTGACATAAGAAATCAAACCGGGGAAACGTACGGCGCGTGTGTCAACACCATACTTGCGGTAATAGTAGTCAGAGAGCAATTCGGTGGTAACCTTCGACACACCATAGATGGTGCGTGGACGCTGAATTGTGTCTTGCGGCACATTGTCGGGGGGAGTTTCGGGACCAAATGAACCGATAGAGCTGGGAGTAAATACAGCACACTCGTGTTCACGAGCCACTTCGAGTACATTCCAAAGACCATCGATACCAATCTTCCATGCCAACTGGGGACGGCCTTCAGCTACTACGCTCAACAATGCTGCGAGGTTGTAAATGGTGTCAACTTTGTGCTTTAACACAACTTCGGCAATCATCTCGCTGTTAGTAACGTCGCAAATCTCAGCAGGACCACTTTCGGCTAATTCGCCCTTGGGGGCAGCGCTGGGAATGTAACCGCAAACAACATGGTTGTTGCCATAAATGCCGCGCAACTTCATGGTAAGCTCAGAACCTATCTGTCCTGTAGCACCAATCACCAAAATATTCTTCATTTTTTACTTGAAAAGGAATAAATGTTAGATTTCTTTCTATATTCAAATTAGATTATAATGCGTTTGCATCGCTCTTGCAAAGCAAAGAGCACAATCGTAATGCAAAGGTGCAATCTTTTTTTGATATTTATGGCAGTAAGAAGACTTTTTCTCAAAAAAAATCTGTTACTTTGCGGTAGAAACTGAAAGCGGTGCTTTGATGCCCTTGCTTTTCATAAAAAAAACTCTTAAATAAAACATATAAACAACAATGTACGGTAAATTTCAAGAACATCTTCAGCAAGAGTTGAAGGATATCAAAGAAGCTGGTCTTTACAAGAGTGAACGCCTTATTGAAGGTCCTCAGCAGGCTGCTATCCAGGTAAAGGGACAAGAAGTGCTTAACTTCTGTGCAAATAACTACCTCGGACTTTCTAACAATCCTCGTCTTATTCAGGCTGCTAAGGATATGATGGATCGTCGTGGCTATGGTATGTCGAGTGTGCGCTTTATCTGTGGTACGCAAGATGTACACAAAGAATTGGAGGAAGCTATTTCTAAGTTCTTCAAGACTGAAGATACCATTCTTTATGCTGCTTGCTTCGATGCAAATGGTGGTGTGTTTGAACCATTGCTTACTGCTGACGATGCTATTATCTCTGACGCTTTGAACCATGCCTCAATTATCGATGGTGTGCGTCTTTGCAAGGCTAAGCGCTATCGCTATGCAAATGCTGATATGGAAGACTTGGAACGTCAGCTCCAAGCTGCTCAAGAACAGCGCTTCCGTATCATCGTTACTGATGGTGTGTTCTCTATGGACGGTAATGTGGCTCCTATCGATAAGATTTGTGACTTGGCTGAAAAGTACGATGCATTGGTAATGGTTGACGAAAGTCACTCTGCTGGTGTTGTAGGTCCTACAGGTCGTGGTGTGAGCGAGTTCTTCAATACTTACGGTCGTGTGGATATTTACACAGGTACACTCGGTAAGGCATTTGGTGGTGCTATGGGTGGCTTCACAACAGGTAGAAAAGAAATTATCGACATGTTGCGTCAGCGCTCACGTCCTTATCTCTTCTCTAACTCTGTAGCTCCTGCGATTGTTGGTGCTGCACTTGAAACATTCAAGATTCTTGACGAAAGCAACGAAATTCACGATAAGCTCGTGGAGAACGTGAACTACTTCCGTGATAAGATGATTGCTGCTGGCTTTGATATTAAGCCTACTCAGAGTGCTATCTGCGCCGTAATGCTTTATGACGCTAAACTTTCACAGGTTTATGCAGCTAAACTTCAGGAAGAAGGTATCTATGTAACTGGTTTCTACTATCCTGTTGTTCCGAAGGATCAAGCTCGTATCCGTGTACAAATTTCTGCCGGTCACGAACGTGAACACCTCGACAAGTGTATCGCTGCCTTTATTAAGGTGGGTAAGGAACTTGGCGTGTTGAAGTAATTCACGCTCTTGTGGATATAGAATTTTGATATAAAAATAACACCAACGAAGTCGGTATGGCTTTGTTGGTGTTATTTATTTTTAGAAAGATAAGGGAATTTTTTATTGCGGATTATTTGGGTCACTAGTAAAACCCTGTGTTTGATTATTTGGGTAAAAATAATATTTCACGCGCCAGCCTCACCCCTACCTAACGGGGTAATCCATCATAATATGCCTTTATCGACAACAAATATCCTTATCGTTTCCGTATCAATCCCGTATCGTTTCCGTATCGTTTCCGTATCGTTCTCCTATTGTTCTCCTATTGGGAAGCGGAAACAATACGGAAACAATACGGAATCGAACGGAGAATGAACGAATGAGGAACGGTGGAACAAGGGTGGTTAATCTTACTATTGTCTAAATCCCAACGACAATGGCAAGACTCAAACAAACTATTGTGGGTGTCAACATGTCATCTATCGACGACGACAAAATCCGATAGACTCATGCAGAACATGTCTCGGATTTGGAACTCTCTACCTAACGGCGTAACCCATTTATCATGCCCCTTATCGACTTCAAAATTCGATAAAACCATGCATAAAATATCATGAATTTTGAACACCCTAGGCATTGCGCCAAAGTGTGTCTTTGTCCCATTCCTAATTTTCGGCATATTTTCATATTCGGCATAACTTTCGGCTTTAGGAATTTAATTTTATTTTTTTTCTCTGCGTTAGATTCTTCCTGATTCTCATGTGGTTGCAACGAAATGATTTTCAAACAATACGTCTGACAATGTTCGGCATTCGGCAGTAAAGTCTTTATTTGCCGAATGCTTTGCAGTGTATTATAGAGGTTGTCATCTAAAAGAAACGTCCCAAAATCGACTTTTATTAACTCTTGAAAAATCATTAACAATGAAACAGCCTCGCAGTTCGCCCAACAATTCCGACGGTATATTTTCCGTATCGTTCTCCGTTCATCTTTCGTTCGGTTTTCGATCGATTCTCGTCCATCCTCCGTTCATCCTCCGTTCATCCTCCGTTCATCCTCCGTTCATCCTCCGTTCAACCTCCGTTCGAGCTCCGTTCAACCTCCGTTCGAGCTCCGTTCGAGCTCCGTTCGAGCTCCGTTCGGGCTCCGTTCATCCTCCGTTCGAGCTCCGTTCGAGCTCCGTTCAACCTCCGTTCGAGCTCCGTTCAACCTCCGTTCGAGCTCCGTTCAACCTCCGTTCATCCTCCGTTCGTTCTCCGTTCATTCTCCGTTCATTCTCCGTTCGGGAATCGAAGATTGATCGAAGAACGAACGGAGAATCATCGGAGGCAAAACGGAGATGTATCGAAACTCTAATGGGAAACCAAGGGAAAGGCGATTCGAACAAAAGCTTTATTTTAAATCACTTAAATTCAATTTATTATGGCAAGACTTACCCCTGACTTTATCACTTTTCTGCATCATCACATAGCGCGTATTGAAAATCTATGAGTTACGTCAAACTAATGGGTGGCTTTGGGTGGTGCATTGACGAAGTCCGGAGTAATTCACCGCTTTTGTGATATAGAATTTTGATATAAAAATAACACCAACGAAGTCGGTATGGCTTTGTTGGTGTTATTTATTTTTAGAAGGATAAGAGATTTGTTTATTGCGGATTATTTTTTCTCGTTATCTTTTTCTAAATTTTCCTTGAGTTGCTTCATGAAGCGTTTATATTCGGTAGGGGTAATATCTACTTTGCCTGAAATGCGCTTTTGGGGATGACGCTTTTTGTAAGCGTTGCGAATCATCTCGTGGCTCACAATGTTGGACATTGGAATGTCGTATTTGGCAATAATGGGACGCAAATACTCGATAGCACTCTTAATTTGATCTTTGGTGAGTGGCTTTTCGAGTGTGTTTCCCTGAAACTCGATGCCAATGGTAAAGTTATTACATCCTTCGCGACCATCTAAGTAAGAGTAGCCTGCATGATAGGTAACCACTGTCGGGTCGCACATTATATAACGCGTGCCATCGGTGTCGATAACGCAATGTGTGCCTACGCCTTTTTCTTTACTGGTAAGCACAGCAAGGGAACGTTCGATGGTGGGCTCGGCAGTGTGGTGTAAAATTACACCGCGCACTTCGTTTACGCAGTCGCGCTTATAGTTAGGGGTAGGGTAGGAAATTTCTTTGTACTTGTTTTTGTCGGGTTGTGCTTGCGCATCGTTGTCTTCGGTCTTATAGGTCGTAGTGTCGGCTTGAGTGTCGGAATCTGTGGCCTCGTAGGCTTCGGGTTGAGATGTGATAGCATTGTTGGCTTCGTGTTGCTTGGCATTCATGTTGCAAGCCAACAGGGTGGGTAAAATGAGTGTACCCGTCACTTTTGACCAATAGAAGTTCATGTGTTTATTTGTTGTAAATCTTGTTTGTAGTGCAAAATTAAACATTAGATTTTGTCCGTCAAAAAAATATTCAAAAAACTTTTGTTTTAAAATTCTTTGATTATCAAGCGTTTTTGGATTTTGCTTAAAATTTTCTTCAAAAAAACTTCGCAAAACATTTGGTCATTATTGAAAAACGCCGTACCTT
>OLYN01001477.1_pt1 | contig 11984 bp, 10 predicted proteins | sample 1674231 | NCBI WGS metagenome assembly OLYN01 (sample SAMEA103958153, study PRJEB25191) | human gut metagenome
AATGCCAGCGGAACGGTCGGCTTTACATGGCTTATTACAGAGCCTGACAGTGCGGATATTCTTATTGCAAGATTCGGCGAGGTAACAGAAGAGGATATAAAGGAAAATCTTGATTTTGTTTGTGCAAAAAATGAGCATGTCGGTCGTGAGATTATTCGTGGCGGTAAGGTCGTTGATATTCCCGTTCGGCAGCCGCTGGCGGTTTTCGTTGCGGACGGCTATGCCGCAGTCGGTGACAGCGCATACATGACAATTCCGCTCAAAGGCTCGGGAATCGGCTATTCAATCAAGGCGGGTACAATCCTTGCAAGAGCCGTTGAAGCGGACAAAGACGGTTTGTTTAACTGTGACACGCTTTGGAAATATGAGCATGACTTTTTCCACGAAATCGGCCTTGCCGCATGCACTGTTGCACTTGAAAAAAATCTTCTCCCGTATCTTACGGCGAAGGATGTCAGCGATTTCATGGCCAGCGGAATTCTGACCGCCGAGGAGCTTGCCGAGCTTAATACGGGAAAAATTGAATATTTAAGAAAGAACAACATTGTTTCAACGATAAAGAATAAATTGAAGCTTCTCAACGAAATGCCCGAGCTGAGAAACAAGGGGCTGAAAATGGTCGGCTGGTTCGGCAGAGAAAAACTTGTTGAACCGCTGTTTCCGGCGAAATACGACCGTGAGGACGTTGAAAAGTGGGCCGAACATTACAATGAATTCTTTGAGTCAATTAAGACGGACAAAATACCGGGCGAGGACAATGAATAAATAATTAAGGGCTGTTGCTTCGGCGACAGCCTTTTTTAAAATAACGCTTGAAAAAGCGAAAGAAAGAATATAAAATAGTTTATATAAATTTATGGGGTTGATAAATTGAAGGACATGAAAAGATATCTCAAAATGGCTGCACCGTATAAGGGTGCGCTTATATTGACCGTGCTCGCCTTGCTCGGATCTTCCGTCGTCAGCCTTGTTATGCCGGATGCGGTTCGCAGGCTGACGGGAGCCTTGACTGACGGAACGGCGACAAAGGAACGTGTCCTTGTGTTTGCGGCAGTAATACTCTTATCGTACATAGTTAAAGCATTGCTGACATTCGTATCAAAATACAAGGCTCACGTTGCCGCATGGAATTTTGTCGGCGATATGATGCTTGATGTTTATAATAAGCTGCAATCACTTTCAATGAGATTTTTCGGCGATAAACAAACCGGCGAAATAATGAGCCGAGTCATAAACGATTCAAGAAACATGGAAACGCTTATCGCTCATGCTTTGCCCGATCTTCTTTCAAACATTCTAATTGTTATAATGGTTGCAATAATGATTTTTTCAATCAATCCGATTCTTGCAGCAATTTCGCTTATTCCTATCCCGCTGATTTTATTTGTAACAATGAAATTTTCAGGCAAGGTTCACGCTCTTTTCAAACGCAACCAAGAGGTGCTTGCCGAGGTCAACGGCAAGGTTCAGGACAATATTTCGGGAATCCGTGAGATTCAGTCTTTTGGCAGGGAAGCCGAAGAGTATATGAGCATGAAGGAGTATTGCAAGCGGTACAGTTTTGCCAATGTCCGTGCAAATTTTGTTGCTTCGATTTTCTTCCCGACAATTGAATTTCTTACTTCGGTCGGTTCGGTGCTTGTTATGGGAATCGGCGGAACGCTTGCACTGAAGGATGTGCTTTCCGTTTCCGACGTTGTCGGTTTCTTTATGTATCTTTCTCTTTTCTATTCGCCGATAGCGGCACTTTCAAGAATTATTGAAGATATGCAGAATGCATTTGCAGGCGGTCACAGAGTGCTGAGTATTCTCGATATGGAGTCGGAAATCAAGGACAGCGAGAATGCCGAGAATATCGGCAGGGCAAATGGTGATATAGAGTTTGACCATGTTTCGTTTTATTATAATGAAAACGAGCCTGTGCTCAAGGATATTTCGTTCAAGGTCGAGTCCGGAAAAATGGTTGCGTTCGTCGGAGCAACGGGAGTAGGCAAGTCAACGATCGTTTCACTCATGGAGAGATTTTATGACCCCGTCAGCGGCTCGGTACGCCTTGACGGTAAAGATATTAGAGATATAACGGTTAAATCGCTCAGAGAAAACATTTCAATGGTTTTGCAGGACGTTTTCCTTTTCAACGGTTCAATTTATGACAACATTGCTTACGGAAATCCCTCGGCGAGCCATGATGAGATAGTGAAGGCGGCGGAAACGGCGAGAGTGAGCGATTTTGTTTGCAAAATGCCGGACGGATATGATACAATAATCGGCGAGAGGGGCGTTCGCCTCTCGGGAGGACAGAAGCAGAGAATTGCAATCGCAAGAGCTGTGCTCAAAAATTCACCGATTCTGATTCTTGACGAGGCAACGTCGGCGGTCGACAACGAGACGGAAGCACTCATTCAGCAGGCGATTGATGAGCTTTCAAAGAGCCGCACGGTGATTGTTATTGCTCACAGGCTTTCAACGGTTATGAAAGCGGATAATATAATCGTCCTTGAGAACGGCCGAATTGCCGAGCAGGGTACGCATAACGAGCTTCTGAAGCTTGGCGGAATTTATGCAAAGCTTTGCAATGTTAATTCGGACAGAATTAAGGCTGAGATGTAATAAAAATATGAAAGGAAGATTATCATGATAGTAACAACGATCGACAAGCTGGATTCTTACAGCGAAATTCCATATGCAAAGGACATTATGACCTTTATTGAAAACTTCAAAAAGACGGACATGAAGCCCGACAGATACGATATTCACGGCGATGACCTTTTTGCCGCAGTCAGCCGCTATGATACCGAGCCGAGGGAGCAAAGAAAATTTGAGAGCCACAGAAAATACATAGACCTCCAGATCGTTCTTGACGGCAGTGAGGAAATGGACTGGGCACCGATTGATTCGCTCAATATGACGGATAACGGCTTTGAAAGAGGCGACGATATCGCTTTCTATGAGGGCACCGAGCTTTCGACAGTCACACTCGGCGGCGATCAGTGCGCAATACTTTTTCCTGAGGACGGACACAGACCTAATATTATGCACAAAAACATCAACAATGTTTTGAAAATAGTATTTAAGGTAAGAACGCACAATTGAAGCGCACGCCCTGCTTGAATATGTTTTCGCCATGCTGCACAAAACCCTTTTGACTTGCGTTAGCAAGCCCGCAAGTTTTTTGCACAGCCTGACGAAAAATCTTGTGAAGCAATTCGCACACTTCAACTGTACATTCTCACCTTTAAATCAAAAATAATAATATTTATGAATAAATATTCGTTTTTTGCTTGACATATTCAGTATAAAGTGGTATATTGTTCACGTCAAAAAAACAGAGGAGGACAAAACTATGAAAAAATTTATAGCTATTGTAATGTCATTAGTACTTATTGCAAGTGTTGCAATGCTTGCAGGCTGCGGTAAGAAAGACGATGTTAAGGCAGCAAAGGTTATTGGTATCGACCTTACTAATGAAAACTATGCATTCGGTGTTGATAAGGCACAGCCGGAGCTTCTTGAAAAGACAAATGCATTTATTGACAAGATATTGAGCAACGGCACATTTGATGAGATTTGCTCTCGTTACTCTAGCGGTGGTGAGCCGGTACTTGTTAAGTCGGCCGCTAAGGATTCTTCAAAGGATCAGCTCGTCGTTGCTACAAACGCCGCTTTTGAGCCGTTTGAGTACACTGTAGGCGATTCATACGCAGGTATTGATATGGAGATTGCTAAGCTTCTTGCCGATGAGCTTGGTAAAGAGCTTGTTATTGATAACATGGACTTTGACGCTGTTTGCCTTTCTGTAGGTCAGCACAAGTGCGATATCGCAATGGCAGGACTTACGGTTAATCCGGACAGAGAAGCATCCGTTACATTCTCAAAGACATATTACAAGGCATCTCAGAGAGTTGTTGTTAAGGGCGACGATACAACATTTGATGACTGCAAGACAGCCGATGATGTTCTCAAAAAGCTCCAGAGCTTTGACGCTTCTGTTAAGATCGGTTATCAGAACGGTACAACCGGCGGTATGTACATCAACAATGAGAGCGACTACGCCTCAAACAACCTCAAGGTTACGGGCAAGGGCTACAAGAACGGTTCTCTTGCAATTCAGGACCTTATCAACGGAAACATCAACTACGTTATTATTGACTCTGCTCCGGCAGACAGCATTGTTAAGTCGATTAACGAAGTTGCATAATTAAAGTGGAATAAAAGCAAAGCCCCACTGAATAAGTGGGGTATTTGTTCTTATAAGAGGATTTTTTATGGGTAATTTTGATATCAAAATCGAAAAGTTTCTCAAAGCCTTTATCGACAACGGCGGTTATCACAACGTTCTCACGGGCTTGAAGAATACAATGGAAATTGCAATAATCGGTTTGCTCATCGGTATTGCAATCGGTACGCTGATTGCATCGATCCGTGTTCTTCCGAAATACAGGACGCTTCCGAGAGTTCTCGATAAGATATGCTCGTTTTATGTTGCAATTTTCAGAGGAACGCCTATGGTCGTTCAGCTGCTTGTGTTCTATTATGTTCTTATGCCCTTGATGGGATTTAAGATTGACGGCCTGAATGTTGCGATTACGGTTTTCGGACTGAACAGCGGTGCTTATGTTTCGGAAATAATGCGTGGCGGTATTCTATCCGTTGACCCGGGTCAGCTTGAGGGCGGACGCTCGGTCGGCATGAGCTATGCGACAACAATGTTTAAAATCGTTATTCCTCAGGCTATCAAGAATATTCTTCCGACTCTCGGCAATGAGTTCATCACGCTCGTTAAGGAAACATCAATCGTTTCTTTCGTCGGAGCAATGGATTTGTATAAGGTATTTAACGATATCGGAACAAACAACTATGAATTTATGGTGCCGTACCTTGTAATGGCAGTCATTTATATTATAATTGTTTGCCTCATCACGCTTGGCATTAAGTTTATGGAAAGGAGACTGAGGAAGAGTGATAGACGTAGTTAAGCTGAATAAAAGTTTCGGCGATCATCATGTTCTTAAGGACATTTCCGTAACGATTGAAAAGGGCGAACGAGTTGTTATTATCGGACCGTCGGGTTCAGGAAAATCAACCTTTCTCCGTTGCCTCAACTGTATGGAGGATCCGACCTCAGGCCAGGTCATCTTTGAGGGAGTTAATATTGCGGATCTCAGCGTTAATATAAACACCTACAGAGAGCGAATCGGAATGGTTTTCCAGCACTTTAACCTTTTCAATAACAAGACGGTGCTTGAAAATATAATGCTTTCTCCGTATCTTGTTGAGAAAAAGAAAATGAAGAAAGCTAAAAAGGATAATTTTTTCCATAAGCTCGGAATGAAAAAACATCCGTATACGGAAAATATTACAAGTGCAAAAGAGATCAAGGCTCAGAAAAAAGAAGAAGCAATGGCACTTCTTAAAAGAATAGGCCTTGAAGAGAAGGCAAACGCATACCCGTCAACGCTTTCCGGCGGACAGAAGCAGAGAATTGCGATTATCCGTTCGCTTGCAATGCATCCGGAGGTTATCCTTTTTGATGAGCCTACGTCGGCGCTTGATCCGGAAATGGTCGGCGAAGTTCTTGAACTTATGAAAGAGCTTGCGGAAGAAAACATGACGATGGTTGTTGTTACTCACGAGATGGGCTTTGCCAAAGAGGCGGCAACAAGAGTTATTTTCATGGACGACGGAAGAATGGTTGAGGAAAACACTCCGGCAGAGTTTTTCTCGAATCCCAAAACGGAACGCTGCAAGGAATTCCTTTCCAAGGTTCTTGTATAATCTATTAATAATAAATAAAAGCTGTCGCAATCGGTTAATCCGAAGCGGCAGCTCGATTTATTATAGGCATAAAAATACGGCCATAAGGCTTTTAACCTTATGACCGTTAATTTTCATAAATTAGTCTTCAACAACTTTGTACTGTTGCATATCGGCCCTGATAGCGTCAAGAGATTCCATATCGTACTTTTTAATGCCGAACTTCTCAACGAAAACTTCGTAAGGAACGCTGTCAACGTATGTGTCCTTATACTTGACGGGCTTGTGCTGAACCTTGATGATAATGTTTATTGCAATGCAAAGAACAAATGCTGCAATTACAAGATAAATACCAACCTTAACAGAGCCGTCGATGATTCCGCTAAAAACGGATTCAATGTTTACAAGGAATTTCTTGTATGTAATGAGGGAAGCAACCGCCGAAACAATGCCAACGGAGGCAAGGGTGATGTTTCTTGAAAAACCGTGCGGCGAGCTTGAAAGGAAGCTGAAAATCAGCTCAAGCAATGCACAAAGAACAGAAACAACAATCGTTACAGCCGAAATGGCAAGGAACATAAAGCTTGTCTTAAGAACAGGTGAGCCTGCGAGAACAAACATTCCGTCAAAGTCAAGAGACGAAACCGAATTGTAAATCTCAAGAGCATTGAGCGATGTTGTCTTGTCAAAATACGGACCAACTGCATGGAACGTGGCGAGCGGAACGAAGAACATTCCGACAACCAGCACCAAAAGAACAAGTCTTACGATTGCAAGAGGTGTACCGAACATTGCGTCCTTGGCACGGTCAACTCTCTTCTGAGTTTTTGCATGCTCAAGCTCAGCGTTGATAGCGTCGACCTCAAGTCTTTCTTCAATCTTGTAATAGAGAAGATTGACACCGCAACCCGGACAGGTGGGTTTGATATCTGTAATTTTAAGTTTTCTTCCGCATTTCGGGCAAACAGCCATTAGGATTCCTCCATTTCAGTAATCACTTTAGCGTATAGGATATTCTAACACATATTCATCATAAAATCAAGAATCTTTTTCTACAAAATGTATAAATACATTTTGTAGAAAAAACCAAGTTACGCTTAGATAAAAGCTCCGTCAACGCCGAGAGTTTGACCTGTGATAAAAGAGGATTTCTCGTCGGCAAGGAAAAGTATCGCTCTTGCTACATCCTCGGGAGTGCCGATTCTGCCGACGGGAGTTTCCTCCCTTAGAGCCTCCATTGTCTCTTTATCAAAGCCGTTGTTCATCGGCGTGTCGATAACTCCGGGGGCTACGGCGTTTACGGTTATTCCCGACGGGGCAACCTCCCTTGCCAGAGCCTTTGTGAGGCCGATTACGGCAGCTTTGGAGGCAGAGTAGTGAACCTCGCACGATGCGCCTGTAACGCCCCACATGGACGATATGTTGATAATTCTGCCATGCTTTTTGTGAATCATATCGGGAAGCGCAAGCTGACAGCAATTGAAAACGCTCCTTATGTTGCAGTCAAACATTCGGTCATAGTCCTCGTCCGTGATATCCGTAAAAAGCTTGATTTGTGCAACGCCTGCATTATTTACAAGCACATCAACAGGGCCGAACTCCTTTCTGGCTTCGCTGAAAAGGTGTTCGGCTTCGTTTCTTTTGGAAACGTCTGCCCGGATCATGACAGAATTGCCGCCGCCGAGCCTTATCTCACGACAAGTCTCAGCGGCTTCGTTTTCACTTGTATTATAATTTACGATAACGTTGTATCCCTCTGCGGCAAAGAGCTTCGCCGTCTGTGCGCCGATTCCTCTCGCAGAGCCTGTTATAAGTACATTTTTCATTAGCTTTTTTTAGTGGTTGTAGTGATATTTGCCTGTCCCATCGCAAGTGCTGTCATATCCGTATAGCCTTTGAGTGAGAAAACGCTGTCATCAACTTTTCCTGAGAATGAGTCAATTTCCATAATGGTAACTTCGTCACCGTTGATTCCTTCAATACGCTTCCAATTATTGTTTTTATCAAAATAATACTTGGTTATCCTTCCGTCACTGTTTTTATATTCCTCACAAGTGTATTCAGTGCCGTTAACGGTTACCTTTGTTGAGCCGACATATTTATCTTCGGTACTTGCAAGGTTGGACATCATATCGTCCATGCTTTCAAGGCCAATGTCATCGGTTGACATTTTAAAATACCATTTAATAGCAGGTAACAATAAATAAAGGTTGTTACCGTCCATTATTATTCTGACTTGCGAACCGTTCATTGTCATGTCATAAGCAAATTTTTTGCCGTTTGTAACGCATGTTACAGGGGTATCCTCACCTGATGAAGCTTTGATTTTTGCTTTTAAAGTAAACTTTCCGGTTTTTGACGTTTTAATGATAACATCATCACGCAGAGATGTTTTTTTAGTGGATGTACCGTCTTTAATAAGGTCTTTCTTATCGGACTGGATATCCTTTTCATCAACATTTGTGAAGCCCGACATGGCTCCTTCTGCTTTTGAGGCAATCTCGGAGGCGTCTGCGGTTGTCGTTTCTTTATTATCCTTAGCCGCTTTTTTGTCTGCCTTGGATTTATCCTTATCGGAAAGAACCGATGTTACCTCCTTGCCGTCCTTGTCGGTTACCTCAACATAAGCCGAACCGTTTTCATCAATCTTTGTCGGTTCGTCGCTGACGTCCTTCTTGCCGCATGAAGCGAACGAGAAAGCTATCATAAGAGCCGAGAGAACTATACATAAACCTTTTTTCATGATTGTTACCTCCGTAATTTAGGAAAACGACTGAAGCAAAAACATTTTCCTTTGATATAAGCATACAACATTTTGCCCGATAATTCAAGTGAATTATTTGTTAATTCTTTTTTACGGAATTATAAATCAAATTTTTCGGCGAATTTCGGGAACAGAGGCTTGAGGTCAACACATTTGTCAAAGAGCTTGTCGAACCAACCGATTATGAAGCCGTTGAGTGCAGTAAGAATAAGAGTTCCGACACCGATTCCGACAAATTTGCGGAACAAAACGAGGGTGAGTATGCATGAAACGGCGAGACATGAGAAGTCGAACGCAATTTTGAATTTTGTTCTGTCTTTGTTAAATCGTGCACTTATGCCCTTAACGAAAAAGTCGTAAACCTGCGGGTATAAGTACGTCTTGTAAAAGAGCATAACCGAAAACGAAGTTAAAATCATTCCGCCGATGAAAAGAAAAATACGCACAGGCAAGCCCATTGAACCGGGAGCTGTAATGTCGGGATTGAAAAGCGGAACGAATTTTCGCCAAAGGTCAAGCACTGCACCGTAAATCAGACAGGTTGCGAATGAGCTGAAATAAACAAGCTTAACCTTTTTCATGAGTATGCAAAAAGCAATAAAAAGCAAGCTTTGAACAAGGTATTCGCCCTGACCGAAGGTGATAACACCGAGCTTTTGGCTGATTATGTAGGCAGGCGCAACAATCATTGAAACGCCGAAATTTGCTGCACTGAGCATTGCAACGGCGAGCGAAAGCAGAAGTATTGCCATCACATAGACAAACTCGCCGTGAAGTGTGATTTTTTGGACATATGTAACCCCTCCGAGTCAGTTTTCATATAATTATGTCACAAAACGGATATAATGCAATAAAAAGGATCGCCGCGTTGAGCAGCAATCCCTCATATCTTTATTCACAGATGTAGATTTCCTTTGAATATCCGTCCGAGCCTTTCGGAATACGGAAGGTCGGCATCTCATAAGGCATGATCTCAAAGCGGAAGCCTGCGTCAAGACGGTCGCACATGATGTATGCCGACTGCTCTTTGCCGCTTGTTTCTGCTACACGGATAACCGTATCTCCGCTTCCGTCCTCGGCGAGCTTAACCTCTGTAAGAACGATGCTGCCATCGCTGAGTTTGAAAACGCTTTCGTCGGGAGATGAGCCGCCCGTAATGCCGTCGGCAATCTCTCTTGCGGCTTCAAGGTCGCCGTCGAAATAAGCGAGCCATGCATCTTTTATTTTGGCGGTTCTGTCTTCACCGTTGATTGCAGCGAATTTTTCCGCATCAACGAGAGCTTTTTCGATTCCCTCTGAATTTACATTTCCCGCAGGAAGAAAAACGGTTTCCAATTCAAGATGGGCATCAAAAAATTCATCCGCCAAATCCTCGTATGAAATGAAATCGTTTGCCGAAATGCCGTCGTCGTCAAGGTCGTTGATGTCAACGGTATCGGCTGTCATAACGAGGGTTCTGAAATCGTCTGCACCGTGAAGCCACTTGCTTTCGGTCTCGCTTTCAAGCACAACTGCGTCGAAAAGAGAAGAATATACTATCTGCGGCAGCATGTTGTTATAAAGCTTTTTGCCGTGAAAAACACGGTATTTCTTGCCGAAATTGTCAAGGAAGTACCTAACGGAATAAAGGCAGCTTTTGGTAAGTGCAATTTCAGACAGCTCGTCGGTGTTTGTCCATGTGCCGACATACGGAAACCAGCGGTCGGCCTTGATCATATCGGAAATTTCCGCAAAAAGCTCAGGATCAATAGCCGAAAGCTCGGTGAGCTGATATGCGTTAAGACCGTTGACCTTGAGATTCGGGAAAGACTCGAGCTTCTGCAAAGCGTCCTTGACGGCTTCAATGCTGAATTCGTTTAATATTGCTGTTTTGCTCATGCCTGTCCCTCCTCGTCGATAAATCCGTAGTATCTGCCTATCCAATAGGCGTAGGTGTAAATGTAGCAGCTTTCAATGGCTGTGCCCTTGTTATTGTTTTCGGAAAGGTAATACGGGTTTCTGTCATACTTTGAAATAAATCTTTCATTCGGCATCAGCAGAGCGGAGATCTCAACCTCTCTCTTTTCGTCGTAATTTCTGCCGAGCTTGGCGGCAACGTCATGACGACCGGTATTAATGGATGATGTGAGTCGGGTCGGCTCAAAGTGGGTGAACCATTTTGCATCCTTTTCAAGGTCGATTTCCGCATCGGGAACGCCGAGCTTGTACATAAAGTCGTAGCCCGGAGTGTGCTCACGCAGAATAAGTCCGCTCCAGGATTTGAATGCGGCACGGTATTTTGCGAGAAGCTCCTCGTCCGTTTCAAGCGTGCAGAGCATCCAGTATGTCATCAGTGCAAGCATATTGTCGCCGTACATGAGATCCTCTTCGGGGTTTACTTTTTCTCTCATTGCGCCCTGATAGAAACGGTCATAGTGCTTTGCGCCGAGGTCGGCATAGCCCTCGGAAATGAGCTTATCGTAGGTTTCCTGCCAAATTCCCTTTTCGCCTGTTATGTACATTGTAATCTTGAGATAAACAAGCATTTCGGAGGAATTGAGCGGAGCGTCAACATAGCCGATAGGGTCGTTGTCAAAATAACGTTTGCTCCATTTGGCCCATGTGGTCGGCTTGCCTGAGGATTCGCAGAATTCGAATCCGTGGTCAATGATGTGCTTTGTTGTTCTCTTGCATGCATCCTTGATGAGCTCGTCAAGCTCCGGGTCGTCCTCGGCGAGAAAATCGTGCGCAATTTTCATCTGGAGGAAGTGGCCAGTAACCTCATCGCTGGAGGTATCGGCCTTATAATAGATGTCATCGTCTGTGTATCCGAGGTCACGATAAAGAGCGGCAAGTCTTTCGGGAACAGGGTAGTCGCAGGGAACTTCTTCGCCGAGTCTGCCGCTGTTCTTTGCGTCGTTTGTGAAAACGCAATGGGCCGTTTTGCCCTCTCTCTTATAGAAAATACCGTCGTCGGGGATAGGCTCTCCAGTAACGTGATATGAACGTGCAATGAAGCCCTCGGGTCTGCCGTGAACATACATCAAAAGCAAGCACGCCTCGCAAGCCTTTGTTGCGTTCTTTCTTGCGTCCAGAACTCTCGGGTGATTCTTGCCGAGCTTCTCTTTGAGCGTTGCATAACGGTACATCTCGCCGATTGCATAGCCCGATGTGAAAAGTCCGTCGTTGTCGCAGGCGGCATAAGGATATCGTGACTCATAATCTCTGAATTCCTTAAGGTCACGCTGACTTACCATTCCACGACGCATAACATAATTGTTAGTCTCGTCAAGAAGAATTTCCGCTTTTTCCTCCGCCGTGAGCATAATCATCTCAATGTGAGCAACCTTATCTCTGCAAAGTGCCCAAAGGTTCATTCCGTCGGCAAGCATTGCGTCAACAGCGTGATGCGGGAGGTGACGGTGAGCGCTGAAATACATGATTTTATCCTCAATGCTCTCACCGTTCGGGTCATAGCGGGTAATTC
>OLYN01001479.1_pt1 | contig 11963 bp, 12 predicted proteins | sample 1674231 | NCBI WGS metagenome assembly OLYN01 (sample SAMEA103958153, study PRJEB25191) | human gut metagenome
CAGCGCGAGTTGCTGCTGTTAAAGGTAGCCTGCGACAACCAAAACCGCGCCGAGCTGCGGGAGATTTCCAGCATCTACAAGGCGAAAATCATCGACCTGTCGCCTGACAGCATGGTATTTGAGTTGACCGGCAAGCCGGATAAAATCGACGCTTTCCTGACGATGTTCAAGGGCTATGAGATTCTGGAGCTCTGCCGCACCGGTGTTACCGCCCTGGAGCGCGGCGGCAAGCACGAGCACATGCAGAAGCTCGCGCAGGACACATTCGCGAAGTGGACAGAGAACTACGCCAAATCATCGAAGAACAAATACGGAGTTCCCGCCGCGGGCGCGCTCGTTGTCAACGACCCGAACACGGGCGAGATTCTGACTATCCTCAGCTATCCGACCTATGATCTGAACACCTACAGCGAGAAATACTCGGAGCTGAGCAAAGACGAGCGCACTCCGCTCTGGAACAGGGCGCTGCGCAGCACCTACGCCATCGGCTCGACCTCGAAGCCCTCGGTCGCCATAGCGGCTATTGAAGAGGGACTCACAAACCGCGACAGGGTCATCCGCTGCACGAGAGAGTTCAAATACCTCGACCACACATTCTATTGCAACATCAACCACAAAGACCGAAACCTGACGCTCAGAACCGCGCTCCAGGATTCGTGCAACATATATTTCTATACCTGCGGCGAAGAACTCGGAGTCAGCAGGCTCAACGAATACCGCTCCATGCTCGGGCTCGGCGTCAAGACCGGCGTTGAGCTGACCGAGGCGGAGGGCATTGAGGACAGTCCCGAGTACCGCGAAAGCATCGGTCAGACATGGCTGCCCGGCTATCTGATCCTTTCGTCCATCGGCGAAGGCGGTACGCGCTTCACGCCCATCCAGCTTGCAAACTACGTCGCCACGATAGCAAACGGCGGCACGAGGTACGAACAGCATCTCATCAAATCGGTCAAGAGCGCCGACTATTCCGAGACGCTCGTTGAAAAGACCCCGAAAGTCGCGCTCGAGACGGGCATATCGAAATATGCCATCGACTGCGTCACCGAGGGCATGGAGTACGTTGTCAACAACAACCGTATTATACAGTCGGCTCTCAAGGGACTCGATGTCCAGACCGCCGCAAAGACCGGTACTTCCGAAGAGAACAGAAAGATAAACGGCGTCAGCCAGGTTATCAACAACGGTCTTTATATCACCTTCGCGCCGAGCAAAAACGCCGAGATATCCATGGCGTTCATCTGCGAGGGCGTCTACGGCTCGTCCTCCCTCGCGCAGATCGCAAAGCCGATATACGAATACTACTTCAACAGCTCGCAGACGGCAGCCGCGCCGCAGAGCGAGAATACTCTTCTGGGGTGATTAGATTAAATGGCTGAAAAAATAGTTATCGCCTCCGGCAAGGGCGGCGTCGGCAAATCATCTCTGACGGCGGGACTTGCGCGCGCGCTGAGCGGCGCCGGCAAGCGCGTGCTCATGCTCGACATGGACATCGGACTTCGCAGCCTCGATCTGATTTTCGGCACCCAGAAAGACGTGCTCTTCGACTGGGGCAATGTTATCGACGGCGGATGCGAGCCGAATCAGGCGGCACTCGCCGCGGGCGGTCCGATGCTGATGACTGCGCCGATGCGCATGTCCGACTCGTTCACCAAAGAGAGCATGAAAGAGCTTGCAGACAAGCTCGCCAAAGACTACGACTATATATTTTTTGACGCTCCGGCGGGGCTCTCCGACGGATTCGAGCTCGCCTGCGCCGCAGCGGACAGGGGCATTGTCGTCTCCACCGCCGACGCGGTATGCGTGCGAAGCGTCAACATAACAGCGGGCGCGATGCGCAAACTCGGGCTTTCGGACATAAGGCTCGTCATCAACCGCTTTGACGAAAAGGCTGTATGCAAAAAGAAGCTTTTAAACATCGACGATGTCATTGACGCGGTATGCGTTCAGCTAATCGGCATCGTACCCGAGGACGCGGCAGTGTCGCACTGCGCGGTGCGCGGCGAACCGCTCCCGGCATCGAGCGCGGCGGCAAAAGCGTTTTCGCGCATAGCCAAAAGAATTGACGGCGGCGAAGCACCGCTGTTGGGGTGAAAATTGATGTGCCTGAGGCAAAGGTAGCATTGCAAAATACTATCAATTGGTTGTAAGAGCGGATATCATTCACCCGCAAACCCCGTACAATTTTATTGGCGCGCATTTGTAGGGTGCGGCGACTCGACGCACCTATGCCGCGACAGCGGCACGAAGTCTTCGTAAATATTTATTTTGCCAACTGTAGGGGCGAACTTCGTTCGCCTGCTTTTGAAGTCTATATCGAGACAAAGCGGCTGAGAGATTGCTACGCTTGCACCATCTCAACAAAACGCCGTGACGCTCACGCGTCAAAGGGTCGTCGAGGTCGCCGACCCCTACAAACCGCATTGAATAAAATTGTGCTATTTTGTAATATTGCCGAATTACCACCCACACCACAACTCAAATCAGGAGAAACGCCATGAAAAAACCGCGTTCCAAGAAAAAAATAATAATATCCGTCCTCTGCGTGCTTCTTGCGCTCGCGGTGCTGACTCCGTGCGTGATAAACGCCGTTGTGATGCTCAGCGCGAGCAAGTATATCATCAGCGCGGACGAGGCGGCGGGACGCGGGGCGGACTGCGTATTGGTGCTCGGCGCAAAGGTCAACTCCAACGGTACGCTGAGCCATATGCTCGAGGACAGAATGAGCACGGGCGTTGATTTATATCAATCCGGCGCGGGCAAAAAGATACTCGCGAGCGGCGACCACGGCAGGGATTCATACGACGAGGTCAATCATATGAAGCAATACGCCGTCGGCAGAGGCGTTGACCCCGACGATGTGTTCCTCGACCATGCGGGCTTTTCAACATATGAGTCGATGTACCGCGCCCGCGATGTTTTTGAAGTCAAGAGCGCAATAGTCGTCACGCAGAAATACCACCTCTACCGCGCGGTCTACAATGCGCGCCGCCTGGGTATCGACGCCTACGGCGTCGCGGCGGACAAGCGCGTTTACGGCAAGCCCGTATATAATTTTGTGCGCGAGAGCCTCGCCCGGTGCAAGGACTTCTTTATGTGCATTTTCAAGCCCGAGCCGACTTATCTCGGCGAGGTTATCCCGATAAGCGGCAGCGCGTCGCTCTCGGACGACACCGAATACTGACAGTTTCAAGGAGAAAGATATATGCGACTTGGCATTTTCGGCGGCACCTTCAATCCGCCGCACATGGGGCACATAAGGCTTGTTACCGCTATCGCGGACAAGCTGCAGCTCGACCGCGTTCTCATTATTCCGGCGTCGGTTCCGCCGCACAAGCACGTCTTGAACCTTGCTCGCAGCAGGGACAGATTCGAGATGTGCCGCCTGAGCTTTGAGGGCGACCGTCGGTTTTCCGTCTCGGACACGGAGCTTTGCCGCGTCGGCAAGAGCTACACCTACGACACGCTCTGCGAGATAAAGCGCGAATACCCGGACGCCGAGCTGTTTTTGATAGTCGGCTCGGATATGCTCGCGACCTTCGACGAGTGGTACCGCTATCACGACATACTCATGATGTGCACCCTCTGCGCCGCCTCGCGCAAGCACGGCTTCGTCCCCGAGCTCGAGGGCAAGTTCACGCAGGAAGAATTAGAAAAGATAAAATTCATCGAGATCCCGGTCTTTGAAGTAAGCTCGACCATCATTCGCCGCAGGATCTCCGAAAAAGAGAGCACGCAGGGGCTTCTCGCCGACGGCGTGCGCGACTATATCGAAAAGAAAGGGCTTTACACTTGAACGTACCCGAGAAATACAAAGAATATGACGAGCTGCTGAAAACTAAGCTCGACGACTACAGATACATTCACTCGCTCGGCGTCGCAAAGAGCGCCCGGCACCTTGCCGAGCTATACGGCGCAGACCCCGAAAAGGCTTATTTTGCGGGACTTCTGCACGATGTGATGAAGAACGCCGCGCCCGAAGAGCAGTTGCAAATGATAAAAAAAGCTGATATAATGTTATCTCCGTCCGAGCGCCTGAACCGCAAGCTCTGGCACGCGATAGCCGGAGCGGCATTTTTGAAGCTGGAGCTTCATATCACCGACGAGGATATCATCGGCGCGGTTCGCTGGCACACTACGGGCAAGGCCAACATGACGCAGCTCGAAAAGATAGTCTACCTCGCGGATTTCATAAGCGAGGACAGAAAATATCCCGATGTCGACAAAGTCCGAGAGCTTTCGGAACAGTCGATAGAATCCGCGATGCTCTACACCCAAAGATACTGCATATCAAAGCTCCTCGCCGACGGAATGATAATCGACCCGTCGAGCGTCGACTGCTACAATGAACTTATAACCGAGAGGAGTTCAGAGAAATGACCCCCAGAGAACTGACAAACGAAATAGTTAAAATACTCGACAAGAAAAAGGCGCTGGACATCACGGCGATAAAGACCGAGGAGCTGACTATAGTCTCCGACTATTTTGTCATCGCGACCGGTACTTCAAACACCCATGTCAAGAGCCTCGCGGACGATCTCGAATACGAGATGGGCAAGCTCGGCGCAGCACCCGAGCACATTGAGGGACGCGCGACCGGCTGGATTCTGCTCGACTTCGGCAGCGTGCTCGTCCACCTGTTCCAGAAGGATCAGCGCGAATACTACAACCTCGAGCGCCTTTGGAACGACGCGCAGCAGCTTGACATAAGCGACCTGCTGACCGACTGAGAGAGAACATCCGAAAGGAATGACATAAATCATGGCAAACTACGATTTCAAAACCATTGAAAAGAAGTGGCAGGACCGCTGGGAGAAAGAGGGCACCTTCAGAGCTATCGACGATTTCTCGCTGCCCAAGTTCTACGGGCTCATCGAGTTCCCCTATCCGAGCGGCGCAGGCATGCATGTCGGCCACATCAAGGCTTATTCCGGCATGGAGGTCATCTGCCGCAAGCGCAGGATGCAGGGTTACAACGTCCTGTTCCCGATAGGCTTCGACGCATTCGGACTGCCCGCCGAGAACTACGCGATAAAGACCGGCACCCATCCGCGCATAGTCACCGACCAGAACATCCACAATTTCACCGGCCAGCTCAAGCGCGTCGGCTTCGCATTCGACTGGAGCCGCGTTGTCGATACGACCGATACCGACTACTACAAGTGGACCCAGTGGATATTCCTCAAGATGTTCGAGCACGGACTCGTTTTCCGCGACAAGGCGTTCGTCAACTACTGCCCGAGCTGCAAATGCGTGCTCTCCAACGAGGACTCACAGGGCGGCAAGTGCGACATCTGCCACAGCGACGTTATCCAGAAGTCGAAGGACGTCTGGTTCCTGCGCATAACTGAATACGCCGACAAGCTGCTTGACGGACTCAAGCATGTCGACTTCCCGGCTAATATAAAGGCTCAGCAGGAGAACTGGATAGGCCGCTCGACCGGCGCATTTGTCAACTTCACCCTCTCGGGAACTGATGAGACGCTGCGCATATACACCACCCGCCCCGACACCCTCTTCGGCGTCACATTCATGGTCATGGCTCCCGAGCATCCGCTCATTGACAAGTACGCTGACCGCATCTCGAACATGGACGAGGTCGAGAACTACCGCACCGAATGCGGCAAAAAGACCGAGTTCGAGCGCACTCAGCTTGTCAAGGACAAGACCGGCGTCAAGCTCAGCGGACTCACCGCAGTCAACCCCGTCAACGGCAAGGAGATCCCGATATTCATCTCCGACTATGTCATGATGGGCTACGGCACCGGCGCCATTATGGCTGTTCCCGCCCACGATCAGCGCGACTGGGATTTTGCAAAGGCGTTCGGCATTGACATCATCCAGGTCATCAAGGGCGGCGACATTGAAAAAGAAGCATACACCGGCGACGGTGAGATGATAAACTCCGATTTCCTCAACGGAACGGACAACAAGAAAGAGTCTATAGAAAAAATGCTCGAGTTCCTCAAGGAGCGCGGCATCGGCGAGAAGGGCGTCCAGTACAAGATGAAGGACTGGGCATTCAACCGCCAGCGTTACTGGGGCGAGCCCATCCCGATTATCCACTGCCCGCACTGCGGCATGGTCGCCGTGCCCGAGAACGAGCTGCCGCTCAAGCTCCCCGATGTTGAGAACTTTGAGCCCGGCGAGGGCGGCGAAAGCCCGCTCGCAAAGATAGATTCCTTCGTCAACTGCACCTGCCCGAAGTGCGGCGCACCCGCGAAGCGCGAGACGGACACAATGCCCCAGTGGGCAGGTTCGTCCTGGTACTTCCTGCGCTACATCGATCCGCACAACGACAAGTGCTTTGCAGACAAGGACAAGCTCAAATATTGGCTTCCCGTCGACTGGTACAACGGCGGCATGGAGCACGTCACGCGCCATCTTATCTATTCGCGCTTCTGGCACCGCTTCCTCTATGATATCGGCGAAGTCCCCGTGCCCGAGCCGTATGCGAAGCGTTCAGGTCTCGGACTCGTGCTCGGCGCGGACGGCGTGAAGATGTCGAAATCCCGCGGCAATGTCGTTGACCCCGACGATGTTATCAAAAAGTACGGCGCAGACACCCTGCGCACATATATAATGTTCATGAGCGACTACTCAGCCTCCGCCCCGTGGAAAGAGAGCGGCGTCAAGGGCTGCAAGCGCTTCCTCGAGAGAGTCGCGTCCCTGTCGGATATCGCCGAGGGCACCGGCACGACGAAGAAGCTCGAATCGATAATGAACAAGACCGTCAAGAAGGTCTCGCAGGATATTGAGGACATGAAGTTCAACACCGCGATCGCCGCGATGATGACCTGCCTCAACGAGATAAACGATGTCGGCACGCTGACAAAGGACGAGCTGTCCGTATTCATCCGTCTGCTCTGCCCGTTCGCTCCGCACCTGTGCGAGGAGATGTGGGAACAGCTCGGCGAAGAGGGTCTCTGCTCGACCGCGAAGTGGCCCGACTACGACGAGAGCAAATGCGTTGACGACGAAATAGAGATTGCCGTTCAGGTCAACGGCAGAGTCCGCGACCGCTTCACCGTGCCCGCCGATATCGAGGCTGCCGACGCGATTGCCAGAGCCAAGGAGCTCGACAAGGTCAAGGAGTTCACCGACGGCATGGCGTTTATAAAAGAGCTCTATGTCCCCGGCAAGCTCGTCAACCTCGTTGTAAAGCCGCAGTAAAAAAGGATATTTTAATCAAAAATAAAAAATCCCCCCAAGCGGTTGACAATAAAATTCACCTGTTGTATAATTAGAGGCAAGCTTATGCTAATTAGCCCTTGCAATTGCAGCGGAGGGAGGGAATATTAATGAGTCAGGTCAAAGTTAAAGAGAACGAATCTCTCGAGAGCGCACTCAAGCGTTTCAAGAGACAGACTTCCAGAGACGGAGTTATCCAGGAGGTCCGCAAGAGAGAGCACTATGAGAAGCCTTCGGTCAAGAGAAAGAAGAAGTCTGAGGCGGCTCGCAAGCGCAAGTACAAATAAGTACCTGCACTGTACAACTGTACATTTAAAGGCGGTGGGAAAGGGATTTCTCACCGCTTTTTTCAAAGTACCCTAAGGAGGAACAGAGAATGATTTTCGACAAGTTTCTTTCGCTTCTGCCGTCGGAGCTCGACGGCGCGCTGATAATGTCCGAGGAGAACAGGCGCTATTTCACCTCGTTCCCGTCGTCGGACGGCGTTCTGCTCATTTCGAGAAACGGCACGGTATTCCTCACCGACTCGCGCTATGTCGAGGCGGCGCAGAAGAAGATAACCGTCTGCCCCGTCAGACTCACAAAAGATCTGAGCACCGAGCTGCCGCAGCTGATGAGCGAATTCAAAATAAACAACCTCGCCGTTGAGACGACGAGACTCACCGTCGCCCAGTTCGAGGAGTTCACAAAGTGGATGCCCGACACAGGCATCTGCACCGAGAACTACGCCGACCGCGCGATAGACGCGCTCAGAATGGTAAAATCCGACGGCGAAGTGAAGCTCGTTTGCGAGGCGCAGGCGATAGCCGAGCGCGCATTCGACCACATACTTGAATTTATAAAGCCCGGCGTGACCGAGCGCGAGATTCAGCTCGAACTCGACTACTATATGCTCCGAAACGGCGCGGAGGCGCTCTCGTTTGAGACGATCGCGGTCAGCGGAGTCAACTCCTCGATGCCGCACGGCGTGCCCTCGGACAAAAAGATTGAAAACGGCGACTTCATCACCATGGACTACGGCGCGGTCGTCGGCGGATACCACAGCGACATGACGCGAACCGTCGCAGTCGGCTCTGTAAGCGAAGAGCAGAAGAAGATATACAACACCGTCCTCGAAGCGCAGCTCGCCGCGATGGAGAAGATGGCTCCCGGCGTCTCCTGCGCCGACGCGGACAAAGCCGCGCGCGATATCATAACCGACGCGGGCTACGGCGAATTCTTCGGCCACGGCACGGGTCACGGAGTCGGCGTTGAGATTCACGAGCAGCCGCGCGTATCGCCCCGTTCGAAAGAGATTCTCGCCCCCGGACATCTTGTCACAGCGGAGCCCGGCATCTATCTGCCCGGAAAATTTGGCGTGCGCATCGAAGATGTGGCGGTTTTGAGGGCGGACGGCTGTGAAAATCTCACAAAGCTTCCAAAAGAACTGCTCATTTTGTAAAAAATCATAAATTCCCCTTGAAAAAAGAGCGCCAATGGGTTAAAATAAAGCGATACAATTTTGTACATACTTTTCTATCCCTTCGGGGAGGATAACTTAGGAGGATATTGAAAATGATTTCTGCAAGTGAATTCAGAAACGGTGTTACCTTTGAAATGGACGGTAAGGTCATGCAGGTCATCGAGTTCCAGCACGTAAAACCGGGTAAAGGTGCAGCGTTCGTTAGAACCAAGATCAGAAACGTAATTACGGGTTCGGTAGTTGAAAAGTCCTACAACCCCACAGCTAAGTTCCCCACAGCATACGTTGAGAGAAAGGATATGGAGTACACCTATAACGACGGTGACCTTTATCACTTCATGGATTCCGAAACTTACGAAGATGTACCGATAAACAAGGCAGAGCTTTCAGACAACTTCAAGTTTGTTAAGGAAAATATGGTATGTAAAATTCTCTCTTACAAGGGTAAGGTATTCGGCGTAGAGCCCCCCAACTTTGTAGAGCTTGAAATTACAGATACAGACCCCGGTTTCAGAGGCGATACAGCTACAAACGTAACTAAGCCCGCTACTCTTGAAACAGGCGCAGAGATCCGTGTTCCTCTGTTCGTAGAGATCGGCGATATTATCCGTATCGATACAAGAACAGGTGAATATATGGAGCGTGTTACAAACAAGTAATCGCAGAACGTGATTACTATATGTAACTACCGAAAGTAAAAGGAGGATTTTTACTATGACAGTTGCAGAAAAGGTATCATACATCAAGGGACTTGCAGAAGGTCTGGGTGTTGATGATTCAACAAAGGAAGGCAAAGTGCTCGCTGCTATCGTTGACGTGCTTGACGATATTGCACTGACACTCGGCGATATAGACGAAGAGCTGAACGATGTGGCAGACGTTATGACCGATATGGAAGAAAGCGTTGACTGCCTTGAAGATGTTGTTTACGGCAATGATGAGGACGATTACGATGACTGTGATTGTGATGACTGCTGTGACGAGGACGACTTCGACGATGATATGTACGAAGTGACTTGCCCCAGCTGTGGCAACACTATCACTGTTGACTTCGATGTTATCCAGTCAGGCGAAATTCCCTGCCCCAACTGTGGTGAAACACTTGAGTTTGACCTCAGCTGCTTAGAGGACGAGGAATGCGATTGCGGTTGCCACCACGACCACGAATAATTGATGTTTACAGTAACCGCCGAGCGTAAAGCACGGCGGTTATTTTTGTATCTCTACATTGAACTAATCAACTCTTTTTAGTCACCTGCCTTGATTTTTTATAGCAATAGTGGTATACTTACAACATAAACGGCTTTTGCCGATCGAAAGGAAACGAAATTATGAGCGAATGTACTCACGACTGCAGTTCTTGCTCGCAAAACTGCGGCGAAAGAACGACCCCTCAGAGCTTTCTTGAAAAGCCGCATGAGCTGTCGCATATAAAGAAAGTAATAGGAATAGTAAGCGGTAAGGGCGGTGTCGGTAAATCTATGGTAACTTCTCTGCTTGCTGTGACTATGCAGAGAAAAGGCTTCAAGACCGCTGTGCTTGATGCCGATATAACAGGTCCGTCTATTCCAAAGGCTTTCGGACTTCACGAAAAGGCTACCGGAGATAATACAGGCATATACCCTGTTATGACAAAAACAGGCATTGAAGTAATGTCGGTAAATCTGCTTTTACCCGATGAAACAGACCCTGTTGTATGGAGAGGTCCTGTTATCGCAAATACAGTAAAGCAGTTCTGGACCGATGTAATATGGAACGATGTTGACTATATGTTTGTCGATATGCCGCCCGGAACGGGAGATGTTCCGCTGACAGTATTCCAGTCACTACCCGTTGACGGAATTATCGTTGTAACTTCTCCTCAGGAGCTTGTTTCGATGATCGTCGGAAAGGCTGTCAAGATGGCTGAGATGATGGACGTACCGGTTCTCGGCATAGTTGAGAATATGTCTTACTACGAGTGCCCCGACTGCAAGTCGCGTCACAGTATTTTCGGTGACAGCCACATTGAAGAGGTTGCCGCAAAGTACGATATAAAGAATATCGCAAGAATGCCTATCAACCCGAAGCTGGCGGCGGCTTGCGATAAGGGTCTTATTGAGCTTTACGATGGCGACTGGCTCAACGAAACAGCCGATATGCTTGAAAAGCTGTAAGCGACTTATAATATAATGACCGCAGACACGCTCTGCGGTTTTGAATATTTGTATTGTCAACCGTATATAAAGCCAGGTTGACAGTGAAAGGTAATTCTTTTTATGAAATTAAAAGAGCAGGTACTGCTTATACTCATGAGCAGTAAAGGCGGATATGTATCGGGCGAAGATATCTCAAAACAGTTGTACGTCAGCCGTAATGCTGTGTGGAAAGCTATAAACTCGCTCAGAGCAGACGGATTTGTAATTGACGCAATACAGAACAAGGGATATCTTTTGTCCGGCGGAGAAGATTACGACTTTACACAATACGGACTTATGCGAATAAGACAATTGCTTGGAAAATCTGCCGCCGATGCCGAAATAACCATAAAAGATACCGTGACCTCGACAAACACGCTTCTCCGCTCTGCCGCAGAAAGCGGAGCTGCGAATAAAACGGTGCTAATAGCGAACGAGCAGACAGAGGGCAGAGGCAGACGAGGCAAAAGTTTCTACTCGCCTGCTGACAGCGGCATCTATATGTCGGTGCTCCTCCGACCCGACTTCGGCGCGGACAAATCGTTCTTCATAACCGCAGGTGCGGCTGTGTCTGCTGTAAGGGCGGTAAAGAAAGTCTGCGGTATCGATGCCGGCATAAAGTGGGTCAACGATATTATGCTTGACGGAAAAAAGATCTGCGGAATACTTACCGAAGCTGTAACTGATTTTGAAAGCGGAAGTTTGCAATATGCCGTAATGGGACTGGGTATAAATATAAGCCGCCCGAAAGACGGATTTCCCTCAGAAATATCCGACATCGCGTCAAGCCTTTATTCCGATGAGGTTGCCGACAACGAGCTAAAATGCTCGCTTGCCGCTGAAATACTGAACAACTTTTTTGATATATACGGACATACATCGGTCGAGCGGCTGATCGACGAATACAAAAGATATTCTGTTGTGATAGGCAAGCGTATCAAAGTGATTTGCACTGGCTCGGAATATTTTGCTACCGCTGTTGACATTGATAACGATGCACGGCTTGTTGTAAAAGATGACAAGGGTAATATACATACGTTATCCTCTGCCGAGGTTTCGGTAAGATAGCGTCATAAGAGGTATAAATGAATAAACTGCTTAATCATCTGCGTATTCGCAGTGAACGACTTTACATA
>OLYN01001490.1_pt1 | contig 11908 bp, 9 predicted proteins | sample 1674231 | NCBI WGS metagenome assembly OLYN01 (sample SAMEA103958153, study PRJEB25191) | human gut metagenome
TCTCGTAGCCGTCCGGCAGCGTCCTGATGTAATCATGGATGCCGCACGCCTTGCACACGCGCTCCACGTCTTCGCGCGTCGCCTTTTCGCTGCCGTAGGCGATGTTTTCATACACCGTGCCCGTAAAAAGCCATGTGTCCTGCAAGACCATGGAGTAATTGAGGCGCAAACTGCGGCGCGTCAGGTCTTTGATCGGCTTATGGTCAAGCGTAATCTCTCCGCTGTCCACATCGTAAAAGCGCATCAGCAAATTGATGATGGTCGTTTTGCCCGCGCCCGTCGGGCCCACAATGGCCACAAGCGCGCCCTTCGGCACATGCAGCGAGAGATCTTTGATGATCTGTCTGTCCTTTGTGTAGCCGAAGTTCACGTGCGAAAGGTCTACGTCACCCTCGGCTTCGGTGAGGTCTTCGGCATTCGGACTGTCCGCAACCTCGGGCTCTTCATCCAGTAAGCGGAACACGCGCTCCGCCGCCGAAAACGCCGACTGCAATTCGCCGATGATGTTCGCGATTTCGTTGATCGGCCCGCTGAACTTGCGGGAGTACAGTACAAAGCTCGAAATGTTGCCGATGGAGATTGACCCGCCCAAAAACAGCAGTGCGCCGAAAAAGCTGACGAGTGAAAGCGAAAGGTTGTTAACGAAGTTGACGGACGGGCCCACCATGCTGCCGTAATAATCGGCGCGGTAGTACGCGTCCACAGTCTCGTCGTTCTGTTTATCGAGCTTTTTAATGGTGTTTTTTTCCTGGCCGTACGCGCGCAGCGTCTTCTGCCCGCTGATCATTTCCTCCACAAAGCCGTTCAGCTCGCCCAGCTTTGCAGAGCGCTTGCGGAACAGCGGCCGCGTAAAGCCCGTGATTTTCTTCGTCATGAACATCGAAAGCGGTACGGTGAAAACAAACACCAGCACAAGCGTCGGCGAAATGGAAAGCATCATGATGAGCGCGCCGATGACTGTGACGGCGCTCGCGAACACCTGCACCATATCATTCGTAAGCGAGGTGTTGATGGTGTCGATGTCATACGAAATACGGCTCAAAATGTCGCCCGTCTGGTGTGTATCGAAGTATCCGACCGGCAGCTCGCTCAGCTTTTGGAACACATCGTGCCGCATCGTGTTCACCACGCGGCGGCTGATGACGATCATAAGGCGCGTCAGCGCATACGAAAGTGCTGCGGATATCGCGTACATCACAACCATCAGAACGCCGTAGCAGCCTACCTTTTCAAAATTGACTTTGCCGCGGCCGAGCTCCATCGCATCCACCGCAAGACCTGAAATGTACGGTCCCGCCAGTGACAGCAAATTGCCGCCGACCGTCAGTAAAATCGCCCCGAGCATCAAAAATTTGTAGCGCATCAAATACGGCAAAAGGCGCGACAGCACCGCCGTTTTTTTCATTTTGGGCTTTTCGTGTTTTTCCGTTTGCACGGTTTCCGGCCTTTTCATGCGTGCACCTCCTTTGCGAGTCCCTCGCCGATCTGCGACTCCCCGATCTCGCGGTAAAGCGGACAGGTCTCCATCAATTCTTCGTGCGTACCCATGCCGATGACATTGCCGTTTTCGAGCACCATGATTTTTTCCGCATGCATGATGGAGCTGATGCGCTGCGCAATGATGATCTTTGTCGCGTCCGCACAATGCTGGCGAATTTCTTCACGCAGCTTCGAGTCCGTCTTGTAATCGAGCGCGCTCGAGGAGTCGTCCAACAGCAAAATATCCGGGTCGCCCGCCAACGCGCGCGCAAGCAACAGTCTCTGTTTCTGCCCTCCCGAAAGGTTCGCGCCCTTAATGGCGACCGGCGCGTCCAGGCCGCCCTGTTCTTCAATAAATTCCAGCGCCTGTGCACGGCGTGCCGCTTCCAAAAGCTGCTCGTCCGTCAGGTTTCGCCCTAAGCGGATATTCTCGCGTATCGTGTCCTTAAACAGCGTGTCGTTTTGGAACACCACGCCGAACTTCGCGCGTAAATCGGACGTCGCGTAGTCGCGGATATCCACGCCGTCTATTTTCACGGAGCCCTCCGAAACGTCGTAGTAACGCATGAGTAAACGAATAATCGTCGATTTACCCGCGCCTGTCGCGCCGATAATGCCGAGCGTCTCGCCGCGCTTTAACGCAAAATCGATGTTCCGCACCGCAAACCTGCCGCGCGCATAGCGGAACGTCACGTGGTCAAACTCCACATGCGGCGCGTCCTTCGGCAAAAAGCTGAAGTGCGGCTCAGTCTCGAAAAGCTCCACCGGCGTGTCCAGCACCTCCAATACACGCGCAGAGGAAGCCGATGCGCGTGAAAGCATCATGAAAATGCGGTTAATCGCCATCAAAGCGTTCAAAACGATGGTGTATAAATTCATAAACGCGATGATCTTGCCGATCTCGGAGGTGCCGTTATTCACGCGCACCGCGCCCACCGTGATGACCGCCACAATGCCGAGGTTCAGCAAAAGGCTCATCACCGGGTTGATGAGCGCCATGGTGCTCTCTGCCGTGCGCTCCTTTTCGGTGAGGTCGTCGTTCACCTTCTTAAACCGCGCACGCTCATAGTCCGATTTGGAAAGCGCCTTGATGACGCGCACGCCCACGGCGTTTTCACGCACCACGCGCAGCATGGAATCGGAAGCCTTCTGCACGATCTTAAAAAGCTTCGCACCTTTTCGCGAGACGTAAAACACAATTACGCCCACAATGGGCAAGGACGCCACCATAATGAGCGTCAGCATCGGGTCCATCGTCAAGGATACGATGATGCCGCCAAAAAGCAGCAGCGGCGCACGGATGCCGATGCGCTGAATCATGCCGACCGTCTGGTGCAAAACGTATGTATCGCTCGTCATACGCGAAATAAGCGACGGAATTGTAAACGCATCGACCCTGCTTTCCGAAAGATACGAGATCTTTTGGAACAGGTCATGCCGGATCTGCCGCGTGCAGTCGCGCGCCACAGCGGACGCCATGCGGTTCGCCGTGATGTTGCCGCCCCACGCAATAAGTGAGCACACGATCATCAATCCACCCCACAGACATACCGGGCGAATTTCTTTCAGCGGGATCAGATCGTCAATGATATACGACAAAATCCACGGGATCGCAAGCTCCACAAGCGTACCGACCGCCTTAAAGCTGATGCCCATGCCCATGCGCGGCAAAAACGGTTTTAAATACACCGCCAGTCTTTTCAAATTACATGCCCTCTTTCCCCTAAGAAGCTCTCAATAGTTGTATTTGCAACTATTATAGCGTATCCCGCACAACTTTTCAATATAATCATAAAATATTTTGGTAAATTTAAGCCTTTGCTTGACAAAAAGCTCCCCCGTGGTATAATGGATAAAATTTATCGTTTGCGAAAACGAAGGAGGGAATTCCATGATCCACACAGATTTTGACCCGGAGAAAACAGCCGTCATTGAGCCGAGCGAATTCTATCACCCGATGGAAAATATGCCGGAGGCACTCATCGGCGTGTTCTCCCGCCCGCTTACGGAGAAATACGCGGCGGAATTTCACGGCGAAGTCATCATGCAATATCAGGACTGCAACGGTGGAGAACCGGTCTATCGCTGCACTGCGCCGGACGGCACCGCGTTTGCGCTGATGTGCATGCGCGTTGGCGCGCCGTCTGCCTGCGGCATCATGGAAGAGATGATCCCCCACGGCGTGAAAAAGTTTTTGATGCTCGGCTCCTGCGGCGCACTCGATCACGCCATCACCGCCGGGCACATTCTGGTACCCTACGCCGCCGTGCGTGATGAGGGCACAAGCTACCACTACGCCCCGCCTGCCGAGGAAGCCATACTCGAGCCTGCCTGTGTAGATGCCGTCTGCCAAGCGCTCGAAGACATGGACGTCCCCTATGCCCGCGTGAAAACGTGGACGACCGACGCATTCTTTCGTGAGACGCGCGGCAAGGTTGAAAAGCGTTTAAAGCAAGGCTGCTCCGTCGTCGAGATGGAGTGCGCCGCCATGGCGACCGTCGCGGCGTTCCGAAACGTCAAATTCGCCCAGTTCATGTGGGCGGCAGATTCCCTTTCCGGCGAAAAATGGGACGCCCGCAACTTAAATAAGCTCGGCACGGATGCCGGCGAGATCTACATGGAAGCCGCCATCCGCACCTTAGAGTACCTGTAAACATACAAAAAAGGTTAAGAAAACCTGAATTCTCCCCGCACAGACTGGAAATGTGCGGGGAGTTGTATTATACTATATAAAATGGGTTTTATGGGAAAGTCGCAAGTCCGTTCCGCAGAGTCGGAATTTCAGTACGATTGAGTCAAGAAAGGAACATGAATATGAACGTAAAACATGAAGAATTGACCGTCCGCGTCTTATATGATCTCAGCTATACCGCGGCGCGCCCGCTGCTTGAAGCCTGCACCTACCCGTGGGAGGCGCTGCCGAAGATCGGCGAGTTCATTAAAGCGCTCGGCAAAACACTTTCGCCCGAGGAATACGACCAGCGCGGTGAAGACGTGTGGGTCGCGAAAAGCGCCAAGCTTTACCCGAACGTCTACATTGCAGGCCCCACTGTCATCGGGCCGGAGACCGAGGTGCGCCCCGGCGCATTTATCCGCGGCAACGCGCTCATCGGCGCAGGCTGCGTCGTCGGCAATTCCACCGAGGTGAAAAACGCCATCCTGTTCGACGGCGCGCAGGCCCCGCACTATAACTACATCGGCGATTCCGTCATGGGCCATAAGGCCCACACCGGCGCGGGCGCCGTCACGTCGAACTTAAAGCAGGATCACTCGAACGTCACCGTCTTAAAAGACGGCGAACGCGTAGAGACCGGCATGCGCAAATTCGGCGCCATGCTGGGCGACCACGCCGAAATCGGCTGCGGCAGCGTTTTGAATCCCGGCACGGTCGTCGGCAAAAACGCACGCGTCTATCCGCTTTCCATGGTGCGCGGCTTCGTGCCCGCGAACCACATCTATAAAAAGGCCGGTGAGGTCGCCGAAATTCACGACTGATCTTCGCCGTAAAGAAAAGAGGTCTTTATGGAGCTTTTAAAGCAACTCATCACGCGCATACTCGGCTCCGGGCTGCTTTCCACCGCCCTTGTGCTCGTGCGTGCCGTCACCGTCCTGATGGTTTTGTACGTTATCTGGCGCTGCTATACCTCGTTTAAAAAGGGACAGCGCCGCAAAGACCCGGTCGTCATGCTGGAGGATGCCGCCACCGGCGCGCATTTCCCCGTTTTGTACTGGGAGAATTCCATTGGGCGCAGCCGCAGCTGCGATATTCAAATACCCGATAATTCCGTTTCGCGCGACCATGCCGTTTTAATGCGCCGCGAAGAGGGCTGGTTCGTGTGCGATACCGGCTCCCACGCCGGCACACGCGTGCGCAATAAACAGATCACAGAGCCCACGCTCGTGCAGATCGGCGACAAAATCCGCATGGGCTCCACCACGCTCACGCTGCGTAACGCGTCCGACGTGCCGCAGAAAAAGCGCAGCATGTTCACCGGCTTTTCCAAAGAGGCGGCGTCCCCCTTTAAGCTGATGCTCGTCGTCACGCTCGTTCAGATGTCGCTCACCTTGCAGCTGATGATCGGCACAGGCGAATTCCGCCTCTACCCCGCCGCACCGTTCGTGATTCTGTTCACGGCAAGCTGGGTGCTGTACTTTTTCTCCCGCCGCATCTTAAAGCGCGTCAGCTTTGAGATTGAAACCGTTGGGTTGCTCCTCAGCAGCATCGGCATCCTGCTCCTCAGCGGTGAGGGGCTCGACACCGTTAAAATGCAGATTGCCGCGTTCGGCATCGGCATTGTGCTTTTCTGCTTCCTTGTTTGGTTCATGAGCGACCTCGAGCGCGTCATGAAGCTGCGGCTCTACATCGCCATCGGCGCCATTTTGCTGTTTGTTGCAAACCTTGTGCTCGGCAAAGACGTCAACGGCTCCCGCAACTGGATCTTCATCGGGCCGTTCAGCTTCCAGCCCTCGGAGTTCATCAAAATCGCATTCGTATTCGTCGGCGCGTCTACGCTCGACCGTTTGCAGACGAAAAAGAACATCACGGAGTTCATCGTGTTCGCCGCCATTTGCCTCGCATTCCTGTTTCTCATGCGCGATTTCGGCACGGCGCTCATCTTCTTCGCCTGCTTTCTCATCATCGCGTTCATGCGCTCCGGCAGCTTCCGCACCATTTTCCTCATCCTCGCGGCAGCGTGCTTCGGCGTGTTCCTCATTTTGCAGTTTAAACCCTACGTTGCCCAGCGCTTCTCGGGCTGGATGCACGTGTGGGAGCACACACAGGACAGCCTCGGCTACCAGCAGGTGCGCACCATGACGTATATCGCAAGCGGCGGCCTCTTCGGTCTCGGCCTCGGCAACGGCATCTTAAAATATGTCGCCGCCGGCGACAGCGACCTCGTGTTCGGTATGCTGTGCGAGGAGCAGGGCCTTTTAATGGGCATGGCGGTGCTGTTCGCACTCGTCCTCTTTATCCTCTACGCCCGCAGCGATGTCACACGCAGTCGCTCCACGTTCTACGCCATCGCGGCGTGCGCCGTCTCGGGCATGCTGCTCTTTCAGGCCGCGCTCAATGTCTTCGGCCCCACGGATGTTCTGCCGCTCACCGGCGTCACGCTGCCGTTCATCAGCGCAGGCGGCTCCAGTATGATCTCTGTCTGGGGGCTTCTGGCATTCCTCAAAGCGTCCGATGAACGCACCTACGCTGCCCGCCGTGCGGGAAGACACCCGAAAGGCGAGGCCGACGAAGACACGATTTCCTTCACCCCGCCGCGCTACTCCCCGAACGACCCGCCCACGCCGCGGCCCCGCGTGAATACCCGCGCCGAAAACACGGCCCCGCGTTCCCGCGGCGCATACCGCGTCCATATTTCCGAAGAAAACCTCTCGCCGGGTCAGTCCCGCACACGCAGAAAGGATGGTGACCGCCGATGAAAACGACCGGCTTTCGCTCTTTTGTCCTTTACATTTTGCTGTTCGCCTTCTGCGGCGGCTTCGTCTGGTTCCTCATCAACCTCGCATTAAACGGCTCCACATGGGCCACGCAGCCGTATAACGGTCACATTTACGGCGATGACACCGCCGTTTCCGCCGGTACCATCACAGACCGCAGCGGCATGGTGCTCGCCAAAACGGAGGACGGCTCCCGCGTTTACGCCGAAAGTGAAGACATTCGCCGCGCACTGCTCCACACTGTGGGCGATTCCAGCGGCTACATCGGCACCGCCGTGCAGGCCGTGCACCGCTTGCAACTCGTGGGCTATAACCCCATCACGGGCCTTGCGCGCACCGTGCTTTCGGACCTCGGCAACAACCTCGTTTTAACGGTAGATGCCAACGCCAGCGCCGCCGCGTACAACGCCTTCAACGGCCGCAACGGCTCCGCGTTTGTTTATAACTATAAGACCGGCGAGGTACTCGTCAAGGTCAGCGCTCCCACATACGACCCCATGAACGTCCCGGAGGACCTCAACGACAACGAAGAATACAACGGCGTTTTCCTCGACCACACGCTTTCCTCCACCTACACGCCGGGCTCCATCTTTAAGCTCGTCACAGCGGCTGCCGCCATGGAGTACCTGCCCGATTGGGACACCCGCACCTATACCTGCGAAGAAGAAATGGACATCGGCTCCGGCAAGGTGACGTGTCTCGATTACCACGGCGAGCTGAACCTCGAACAGGCGCTCGGCTATTCCTGCAACCTCTACTTTGCGCAACTTGCAGAGGACATCGGCGCGGAAAACCTCAAAAAGAAAGCCGAAGAAATGGGCTTCGGTAAAAACTTCTCGTTTGATTCCGTCACCACCGACAAAAGCAGTACCAATTTAAGCAGCTCCACCAGCGCCATAGACCTCGCGTGGAGCTCCGTCGGTCAGGCGGATGTCATGGCAAACCCGTACCACATGGCGCTTTTGATGGGCGCCATCGCAAACGGCGGCTCCACACCGGAGCCATACCTCACGGGCGGCAAAAGCCGCACGAGCTACACCTTAACGGACAGCTCCACTGCCGCTTCTCTCCACAGCATGATGCGCAACAACGTCGTCAATTACTACGGCGAGTATCTTTTCGACGGTTATTCGCTGTGTGCCAAAACCGGCACCGCCGAGCTCGACGATAAAAACCCGAACTGCTGGATCGTCGGTTTCTCGGAGGATGAAAGCACCCCGTATGCGTTCGCCGTGTGCGTGCAGGAGGGCTCCTCCGGACTCTATACCGCCGGTGAAGTCGTCTCCGCCGCACTCAACGCCATTACAGGGAATTGATCTTCCGTAAACCACAGCGAAGCGACGAATAAAGTTTCGTCCACCTTTTCAAAGGTGGTGGTTTCCAAAGGCAACGCCTTTGGTCGTCGTTCGCAAACGGCGAGACCTTTTTACCTACCAAAAATCAGGAAGATAGGCAGAATGGTCCGGTGGACTGTTCTGCCGCAAGGAACCCTATTAAGGGGTTCCTTGAAGAACTCGCCACAGCGAATTCTTAGAAATAAAGCAACGCCGCACCCTCGATTTTTCATTGAGAGTGCGGCGTTACTTTATGCCTTCGTATAAAATTCAAGCTCCCTCTGACCGAGAAAAAGAGTGAGATACTGCGCACTCTCAATCACAGCCGGGAACACCCACGGCAGCAAAATCAAAAGCCGACAAAATGCAACGAACCCCGAGGGGTTACCTCGGGGTTCGTTGCTTGAAAAAGGAGATTTATGAAAAAGACTCGTACTCTAAATTAAATCAACCCGCGCTGTATTCGGAAAGCTTCAGTTCCACGGTTGCGGACTGCTGCGTCGAAGAGCGGTACACCTGAAGTGTTACCGTATCGCCCGGCTTCTTGCTGAGGATTGCGGAACGCAATGTGGATTCACTGTCCAGCTGCTGGCCGTCAATAGCGGTAATCACATCGCCCACCTGCAAGCCGGAAGCCTGTGCCTCGCTCGAATTGAGCTGTGCCACATACTCGCCCTGCGGCAAGCCGTAGAAGCGGCCCGTCATGCTGTCGATGAACTGACCGGAAATACCGAGAACAGCTCTGTCCTTCACATAACCGTACTGGATAAGGTCGGAGATAATCGGCTGTGCCGTATCGATCGGAATCGCAAATCCAAGGCCCTCATAGCCCGTAGCGGAAATTTTCGCGGAGTTGATGCCAACGACCTGACCATACTCGTTGATGAGTGCGCCGCCGGAGTTACCGGGGTAATGAGTGCGCCGCCGGAGTTACCGGGGTTAATCGCCGCATCGGTCTGGATGTATTCCATCGTGTAGCCGGTCGTGTTATTGGCAATCGCGCGGTTCAAAGCGGAAACGTAACCGATCGTTACGCTGGAGCTCAGTTCGTGGCCGCCCGGGTTACCGATGGCCATGACCTTATCTGCAACGCGCAAATCTTCGGAAGAACCAAATTCCGCAGCCGTCAAGCCCGTCGCATCGATCTTTACGACCGCAAGGTCCGTCACGGTATCGCTGCCGACCAGCTGCGCTTCATACGTCTCACCGTCGGAGGTCATAACCTTCAGGGAAGTCGCACCCTCCACAACATGCGCATTCGTGATGATATAGCCATCTTCACTCATGATGATGCCGGAGCCTTCGCTCGCCGGGGAAACGCTGCTGTCCGACGTGTCGGTCTGCATAAAGCCGTAATTCTGTGTCACCTGATAATTCTGGATGCACACGACAGACGGTGTAAGCTTTGCAGCAATGTCCTGGTCGCTCATCGCGGAAACCGTGCCGTCGCTGCTCGCGCTCGTATCCGAGTTCGTGTCGCCGTTCACCACGCGCGAGATTGTGAACGCAGCATTGCTGCTCGCTTCGGAAGACTGCACATTGATGACGCCGTTTTGAATCATCACGACGAATGCGCCAAGCGACGCCGCCGAGGTGATCGCACAGCAAAGCACAACGGCTAAAAGCTTCAAGCCGAATTTCGAGCCGTGCTTTTTGGGCTTCGGCTGTTTTTGCGGCTGATGCACCGGCACGCCGTAATACACAGGCTGTCCGTTTGGCTGCACCGGCGCGTTCTGCTGCGGAGCGCTCTGTGCGTTCCACGTATATGCGGGGGTGTTGTTCGTCGGATACTGTGCGTTATGATAGGTGCCGTAGGCGTTTGTGCTGTTTACAGCGTTATTAGCGGAAGTATTGGTGTTCACCGGTTCAGACCCATTGTTCGGGTCAAAACCATTTTGGAATTTCTCATGATTGTCACTCATGGTTCCTTACTCCTTTCACATAATACCATATTCCAAACGGTTTTTCAACCTTTTTTTCTTTCCGTTCGGATTATCTATATTATTTCGGAGTTCTGTGAAGTTCATGTGAAGTGCAGTGAACAGTTTCATGAAAAAAGCAAGAAATCTCTGTCACACAAAAACAACGAAAGCCACCGGTGCGTGTTCCGGCGGCTTTCCTTATACGCTGATTTTATTTTGTCGTCAGATGCGCACTTTTCAGCGCCTTGCGAATCAAAGCGGAGAGCGGCACGGAAATGATGATGGCGAGAATCGCGTTCACCGTGCTCGAAGCCGCTTTCGTCGCAAGCGCAATCGCCGCAGCCTCCGGCGCACTGCCCGCAAGCACCGTCGTAATGTAGGACTTTGCGAGATACAGCACAATGTATGTCAGGCTGCCGCAGATGCCCGCCACAATGCTGCGCGGTACGGTAATGGTAAAGTCTTCCTCCAGCATGTTGCCGGTGATTTTACCCTTGTGCGCGATGAGGCCGCAAACCGCAGCCAGCAGGAACTTAAATACAAATGTAAACGGAGCCGAAGCGATGTACGCCGGGTTCGTCAGGTCGTAGAGCATCGCGCCGATGCCGGAAGCCAGACCGCCTCCGATCGGGCCCATCACAAAGCCCGCAAGCAGGCAAAACGCGTTGCCGAGGTGGATACGGGAAATATCGCCCACCGGCACCGGAATCGGGAAGCTCAGGTAGTTGGAAACGAACACCAGCGCGCCCAAAAGGCCCACGGTGACAATCTTGTAGATGGAATTCTTACTTTTCATTTTGATTACCCCTTTGCTTTGGGGCGCGACTGCACCGTTCGTGCGCCGTGCCTTGAAGATTGCACCCAGTATAGCACCACGCTGGTATTATCGCAATGGCCAGATTTAATATAATTTTTAAGGTCAGATGGTTTTTTCACACCCCAAAAAGCCCGTCCCGGTTGCATTTTCGTCAAAAAAGCGGTATACTGACGGTGCGAAAAGTGTCGTTCGCTTTTCGATTATCTATAATATGAAGAAGGGATATTCATGGCAAAAGTAAAAGCCGTTATTTTTGATATGGACGGAACCGTGGCCAATACGCTCACTTCCATCACCGGATTCGGCAACGCCGCGCTTGAAGCACACCGCTTAAAAACGTTCCCCGTAGACCGCTACCGCACATTCGTCGGTAACGGCGCAGATATTCTCATGCGCCGCATGCTCACTGCCGCTAAGGGCACATACACCGAAGAAGATGTAAAAGCCCTGCGCAAAACGTATGACGCTTTATATGAAAGTGATCCCACAAAAGACGTCACTCCCTACCCCGGCATCGTAGAGTTGCTCCAAAAAATGCGTGAAAACAACGTCAAAGCCGCCGTGCTCTCCAACAAACCCGATAACATGACGTGCTATATCGCCGAAAAGCTGTTCACCGGGCTTTTTGATGTCGTCCACGGACAAAGGGAAGGCGTACCGAAAAAGCCGAACCCCAGCGCCGCACTTTTATTGTGCGAAGAATTAGGCGTCACCCCCGCCGAATGCCTGTACGTCGGCGACAGCGGCGTTGATATGCAGACCGGGCAGAACGCCGGCCTCTTCACCGCCGGCGTCACCTGGGGCTTCAGGGACGAAAAAGAGCTCGAAGAAAACGGCGCCGATACCCTCGTCCATAACGCAGAGGAGCTGGAAAACCTTATCCTCTAAGCTAACGGCAATGGTGA
>OLYN01001515.1_pt1 | contig 11748 bp, 10 predicted proteins | sample 1674231 | NCBI WGS metagenome assembly OLYN01 (sample SAMEA103958153, study PRJEB25191) | human gut metagenome
TCGGCTGTGTTTGTGAACTTTTTGTTTAAGAGAGCCGGTAAGAGCGAGATTACTAAATAAAGCTAAAGAAGTGTCACATAAAATGGCATAAATAATAACGTATAATTATAGAACGAATACAAATAATTAATAAAAAGCTGTACACATGCAGGTCTATGAAACCTGCATAGTGTACAGCTTTTTTATGAGATGTTAACAGTAAAATTACCTTGTTGGATTACTTTGTGAGAAGAAGCATGATATCATTACTTCTCTTTACAAATTTAGTCATCTGGTCAACTGAAAGCGGCTGGTTAGAAAGCATTGCAAGGTCGTAAAGCTGCTCAGCAAACATTGGAACGTGCTCAGAATCCTTATTGTCTAAGATGTACTTCACAAGCTCGTTGTTGGCATTTAATGTGAGTGTCTGGTCAGCGGCAAACATGCTTGGATCCATTCCACCCATGCCTCCGGCTGCGTACATCTTCATCATATCCTGCATACGTCTGCCCTGCTCTGAGAGTGTGAGCACAGATGCTACATCTGCGTTCTTAAGGTTTTCTACCTTTACAGTGAGCTTGTCGTTGTTCAAAGCCTTCTTGAATACCTCTGAGAGAGTAGTGGTTGCCTCTGTGAGGTCTGCACCGGATTCATCCTTGAGAGACTCTGTGAGGTCTGCATCTATTCTCATGAACTTGTAGTGGTCATTTCTCTGCTCAAGCTGTGTGATGAATGAGGTATCGATATTGTGGTCAAGGATAACAGCGTTCATGCCCTGCTCCTTGAACAGTTTGATATACTGACCCTGCTGTACTACATCTGTGACATAGTAAACTGTATTTTTCTCAGGCTCCTTGTTTTCATCAGTATTGTCAGCTTTCTTTGTATCATCAGAAGCATCGGCACTTTCCGCATCTGTTTTTTCATCCTCATGAACAGGTGCGAGCAGCTCAGGAAGAGTCTGATACTTGTCATTGATATCCTTGAAAAGAATATAGTCGTTTATCTTGTCGCAGAACTTCTCGTCCTTTAAGCAGCCAAACTTGATGAATGGGCTGATGTCATCCCAGTATTTCTCATAGGCTTCCTTATCTGTCTTGCACATACCGATGAGCTTGTCAGCTACTTTCTTGGTGATGTACTCAGAAATCTTCTTTACGAAGCCATCATTCTGGAGAGCAGAACGTGATACGTTAAGCGGTAAATCAGGACAATCGATAACACCCTTAAGGAGCATCAAAAACTCAGGAATGACCTCTTTGATATTGTCTGCGATAAATACCTGGTTGTTGTAAAGCTTGATAGTTCCCTCAATTGAGTCGTACTCTGTGTTGATCTTAGGGAAGTAGAGGATACCCTTTAAGTTGAAAGGATAGTCCATATTCAGGTGAATCCAGAAAAGAGGCTCCTTGTAGTCTAAGAATACATTTCTGTAAAACTCCTTGTATTCCTCGTCGGTACACTCATTCGGGCTCTTGGTCCAGAGTGGGGTTGTATCATTAAGCGGAACAGGGCGCTTAACGATTTTGAGCTGATCCTTTGCAGGAGATACCTCTACCTGCTCCTTCTCGCCCTTGTCATTTTCTTTTTCCTCGTACTTGGCGTCCTCATGGATTTCCTCGATGACAGTGTCAGTGTCACGCTTGTCAGCCTTGTCTATTGTCTCGTACTCCTCAGGAGCATTTTCCTTTGCAAGGTAAATCTCTGTAGGCATGAAAGAACAGTACTTTTCGATAACCTCACGTGCGCGGTACTCATTTGCGAACTCAAGACAGTCGTCGTTTAAGTAGAGAGTAATCTCTGTTCCGACGTCGTCCATGTCGCCATCCTCCATGTTGTACTCTGTGCCACCGTCACATGACCAGTGTACAGGTGTAGAGCCCTCTTTATAAGAGAGAGTATCGATTGTTACCTCGTCGGCTACCATGAATGCTGAGTAGAAGCCGAGACCGAAATGACCGATAATCTGGTCATCATTTGACTTGTCCTTGTATTTCTCGATGAAGTCTGTAGCACCTGAAAAAGCTATACGGCTTATGTATTCCTCAACCTCATCAGCTGTCATACCAAGACCGTTATCTATAATCTTTATTGTCTTTTCGTCAGGGTTTACGAGCACTTGAATCTTGCCCTTGTAGTCTGCAGGAAGGGAATATTCACCCATCATGTCGAGCTTTTTGAGCTTAGTGATGGCATCGCAGCCGTTTGAGATGAGCTCACGATAGAAGATATCGTGGTCTGAATATAACCATTTCTTTATAATAGGGAACAGGTTGTCGCTGTCAATTGAAAGATTGCCGTGTTTTTCTGTCATTTTTACACACTCCTTGTTTTTATTTACGCCGCGTTTATAGGCTGTGAGGTTGCGGTGTAGCAGCCAGTAATTCTTCAGAGAAAATATGAAGTCAGCCACAGGATTTTGTATGGATAGTTTGTGGCATGCTTTTGTTTGTGCCACTTTGTCCGGTAATGGAACCCTGCGGCAGTTCATATTTTATCTTCAGAACAACTGTCTGCTACTCGCAATTTAGCTTGTTTCCGCGAATGTAGATTTAGTTAAATGTTTTACACCGCGGCTATGGGCTGTGAGGTTGCAATGTAACAGCCAATAATTCCTCAGAGAAAATATGAAGTCAGCCACAGGATTTTGTATGGATAGTTTGCGGCATGATTTTGGTTGTGTCGCCTTGTCCGGTAATGGAATCCTGCGGCAGTTCATATTTTATCTTCAGAACAACTGTCTGCTAACCGCAATGTTAGCTTATTTCCGCGAGTGTAGGTCATTTAATATTTGCAGTAAATCAGCTTGTTTTATAAGCATAATAAAATAATAGTTCGCATTATCGGAAAAGTCAATAGAAAATTAGCACTCAAAAATAGTGAGTGCTAACAAAATAACAGAAAACCGCATGGATTGGGCATTTTTGGAATTGTGAAAAGTTTATAAACTTATTTTTCACTGGACATTGTGGCATAAAAATGCTAGGATTTATTTTATAATATGATTAAAGGGTCAAAAGGTATCATCGATGCATGCTTGCATGCAATTCGATGTATACCTTAGTGACCCGCACTATGATATAAGGAGACTAATATGTTACAGACAGGTATTAAAGGTAAGAAAGAGATTACAGTGACTTTGGATAAGACAGCGAAGGCTATGGGAAGCGGCACGATGGATGTGTTTGCTACTCCGGCTATGATTGCGCTGATGGAGAATACAGCTTTTGAGAGTGTTGCGTCTGAGCTAGAGGAGGGAAGTGGTACTGTCGGTACTGCGCTTGATATCAAGCATGTTTCGGCTACACCGGTTGGCATGAAGGTGACCTGTGAGTCTGAGCTTGTGAAGGTGGATGGTAGAGCGCTCACTTTTTCTGTAAAGGCTTTTGATGAGGCAGGACTCATTGGTGAGGGTACTCATGAGCGTTTTATAGTATTTGAGGAGAAATTCCAGAAGAAGGCAGATGACAAAGCAAAGTAGACCGGATTTAGATAGTAAAACACCGGAAATCAAAACGGAGAAATGTAAGGCCGTAGGTGGTGATTGTAAAGAATCTAACATCGAAGGAAAAAGTGCGAGGAAATACAGCAGAAGATGGGATATCATTGTGACAGCCTTTGATTTTGTGACCAATTTTTCAGAGAGCTCTATTTCTGCATACGCAGGGCAGGCAGCCTTCTTTTTGATGCTGTCGTTTTTCCCGTTTTTATTGTTTTTCTTTTCGTTGCTGAGCTGGACACCGCTTACAGAGGCTGATTTTTTGATGTGGGCGAGCTCATTTATTCCTGAGTCGTTTGGCGACATCATGAAGGATCTGGCAAGTGAGGTGTATGCCAGCGGCACAGGCAGGCTTTCTATTACGATGATTACAGCCGTGTACTTAAGCTCAAAGGCTTTTATTTCGTTTCAGCTTGGGCTTGACGATATGTACCATGTGAAGGAAAACAGAAATTTTATTTTGAGGCGCATATATTCGGTGCTTTACAGTATCGTTTTTGCACTGGCGCTCATTTTTTTACTGGGTATCATGGTGTTTGGAAATATGCTCAGGAAGATGTATTTTTCAAATGTTCATCATATAATTGGAAGTATAATAGGCAGTGTGGTCGATTATCGTCTGGTAATCTGCCTGCCGGTGCTTATTTTATTTTTCTGGGTGATTTATGTGTTTCTGCCAAACAAGAAGCGTAGGGCAAAGTATCAGCTGCCGGGAGCGGTATTTGCGGCTGCTGCATGGATGATTTTTTCGGGAATCTTTTCTGTGTACGTGGATAAATACAATAATTATTCTTCATTTTATGGCACAATGACCACTATTGCGCTTATAATGGTATGGTTATATGGTTGCATGTATGTGCTTTTCATAGGCGGTATAATAAACCGCACATGGGAGGAGCGTATGGAGGCAAAAAAATATTATAAATATTAAATTCGGAGGCTTCGAATATATGGATAATAATAAAGAAATGATAGAAGGGCTTGTATCACAGATACTTGACGATTATCATGATGACAAAATCATAAATCAGCAGGCACTATTTTCACAGCCAGACAAGGAGGCTGTTTGTGATCTGCTCTCAAAGCTTATTAAGATAATGTATCCGGGCTATTTCAAGGGCACGAGCTTCAGATATTACAACCTGGACAGCCAGATTGCTGTTCTTTTGGAGGATATCATGTACAATCTGCGCAAGCAGGTGGTGCTTGCCCTGCCGCAGAATCCTAAATACAGGAGCTTATCACATCACGAGCTTGTCAATATGTCTGAGAAAATCAGCAATGATTTCTTTAAAAGGATTCCAAAAATCAGGGCTTTGGTGGAGACTGATGTGGCTGCGTTTTTTGACGGAGACCCTGCAGCCTACAATTACAATGAGATTATCCTTTGCTATCCTGGACTGCTTGCAATCACTACAAACCGTATAGCCCACGAGCTGCATCTGCTTGGAGTACCGCTCATCCCGCGTATGATGACAGAGCATGCACACAGCAAAACCGGTATTGATATCCATCCGGGTGCCACTATTGGCAAGAATTTTTTTATAGACCATGGAACAGGCATCGTGGTAGGTGAGACCACTATTATCGGTGACAATGTCAAGGTATATCAGGGTGTGACTATCGGAGCACTTTCTACCAGAGGCGGTCAGAAGCTAAAGGGCGTGAAGAGACATCCTACTATTGAGGATAATGTCATCATCTATGCCGGAGCTTCGATACTTGGTGGTGAGACTGTCATCGGAAGAGGTGCTGTCATCGGAAGTAATGCATTTATTACTTCATCTATCGAGCCGGGGGCTCGTGTGAGCATCAAAAACCAGGAGCTTTCCATCAGAACAGGAGAGCGAAAGGAGCTTGTGGCCAGCGAGATGGAGACGGATCCGAGTTGGTTTTACGTAATATAATATTATAATATACTTTTTGACTGAGGTTGGTACGCGCCCCGGACACTTGGTGTCTGGGGCGCATTCTATTAGCCACAACTGAAAAAAGTAAGAAAAATCTAAAAAATATTATTGACATCTAAGTTACGTTAGAGTATACTAACAGTCGTAAGAGGTACCAAATGATGTTTTTTATCATTAAAGTCGTGAAGAAAAGACGTGAAAAGAGGTAAATATGATGCCATTATCAATGAGTGGAGCCGGGGAGGCACAGATAATCAAGAAAATCGGCGGAAAGGAAGAGGTGAGATCTTTCCTTGAGAAGCTGGGCTTTGTAGTAGGCGGAGAGGTGACTGTCATCTCAGAGATAGCCGGCAATATGATAGTCAATGTAAAGGGCGCCAGAGTAGCAATCGGCAAGGACATGGCAAATAAGATCATGGTCTGATACAACATATGTAACAGGCATGGATATAGCATGTATGACATATATAACACATACAACACATGCAGCAATGTGCTGTATAAGCTGTAATCATTTAAGATTTAAACGACTTTGTATATGATATTATGCAAACGTTTATATAAATTTTTTAAACAACAATAAAATTAAAAAAGGAGTAGTCAGCATGAAGACATTAAAGCAAGCCAAAGTAGGCGAGACAGTCAAGGTTGTCAAGCTCACAGGCCAGGGTGCAGTCAAGAGACGTATCATGGATATGGGAATTACTAAGGGTGTTGAGATATTTATCCGCAAGGTGGCACCGCTTGGCGATCCGGTAGAGGTGACAGTGAGAGGCTATGAGCTATCACTTCGTAAGGACGATGCCTCTATGATAGAAGTAGAGTAAATTTTTTTTGACTATAGGTTAGCAAATACAAACTATAGGCAGAATGAGCAAACAAAAATAAGGAGATTAAAACATGGCAGTAAAAATTGCTCTCGCAGGAAACCCGAACTGCGGAAAAACAACACTGTTCAATGCCTTAACAGGTGCCAATCAGTATGTTGGTAACTGGCCTGGTGTTACAGTTGAGAAAAAAGAGGGAAAGCTTATCGGTCACAAAGATGTAGACCTGGTGGATTTACCGGGTATCTACTCACTTTCTCCATATACTCTCGAGGAGGTTGTTGCAAGAAATTACCTTATCGGAGAGCAGCCTGATGCGATTATCAATATTGTGGACGGAACCAATATCGAGCGTAATCTGTATCTGACAACACAGATTATCGAGCTTGGCATTCCGGTGCTTATGGCTGTCAATATGATGGACATTGTAAGGAAAAACGGAGACAAAATCAATATCAAGGCACTTGGAGAGAAGCTCGGCTGTGAGGTTGTTGAGATTTCAGCTTTAAAGAAGACAGGAATCAAGGAGACCGCAGAGAAGGCAATCCAGATTGCAAAGTCAGGTAAATCCGTTCAGAGGGTACATCACTTCGCAGATGATGTGGAGAGCACAATCGCAGGCATCGAGGATAAGCTTGGTCTTGCAGTAGCAGAGAACCAGAAGAGATTCTTTGCCATAAAGCTTTTAGAGCGTGACTCAAAGATTTCTGAGGTATTAAAGAGTGCTCCAAACGTAGACGCAGAGATTAAAGCTCTCGAGGACAAATACGATGATGATACAGAGAGTATCATCACAAACGAGAGATATCAGTACATATCTTCAATCATCGGCTCATGTGTAAAGAAGGCACGCGCCGGAAAAGAGACAGTATCAGACAAAATTGATAAGATTGTTACAAACAGATTTTTGGCACTGCCTATTTTCGCACTCATCATGTGGGCTGTATATTATGTTGCAGTATCATCACTTGGTGGAATTGTAACAGACTGGACAAACGACACACTCTTTGGTGAGTGGATTCAGCCGGCAGTACAGACATTTATGGAAAATGTAGGCTGCTCTGAATGGCTCGTATCACTTGTAGTTGACGGTATCATCGGAGGTCTTGGTGCACCTATCGGATTTGCACCACAGATGGCTATCGTATTCTTATTCCTCTCAATCCTTGAGGACTGCGGATACATGGCACGAGTAGCCTTCATCATGGACAGAATCTTCCGTAGATTTGGTCTTTCAGGAAAGTCCTTCATCCCATTCCTCATCGGATCAGGATGTGGTGTACCCGGAATCATGGCAACACGTACTATCGAGAACGAAAAAGACCGTCGTATGACAATGATGACAGTAACAAATATCCCATGTGGAGCAAAGCTTCCTGTTATCGCACTTATCGCAGGCTTTATCATGGGTGACGGCTGCTGGTGGATGGCACCTCTTATGTACTTTGCAGGAATCGGCCTCACAATCATATACTGTATCATTTTAAAGAAAACAAGAGCATTTGCAGGAGAGCCTGCACCGTTCGTAATGGAGCTCCCACAGTATCATGTCCCTTCAGTAAAGGGTGTGCTGTTACACGTATGGGAGAGAGTATGGGCATTCCTTAAGAAGGCCGGAACAATCCTCTTCCTCTGCTGTGCAGTTATGTGGTTCCTTTCAAGCTTCGGCATTCAGGATGGCGCATTCGGACTTGTTGACACAGAAAACAGCTTACTCGCAGTAATCGGATCTGCAATCGCGGTTATCTTTGCACCACTTGGATTCGATACATGGCAGGCAGTTGCATCATCACTCTCAGGCTTTGTGGCAAAAGAGGGTATCGTTTCAACAATGGGTGTGCTCTCAGGACTTGGAGAGGTAGAGGAGTATGCAGTAAGCATGCATGATCAGTTTGCAGCATTCTTCCCAACAACAATGGTAGCAGTATCATTCCTGCTGTTCAACCTGTTTGACTCACCATGTCTTGCAGCTATCTCAACAACAGCAAAAGAGCTTAACAACCGTAAGTTCTTCTGGTTTACAATCGTATTCCAGAATGTATCAGCTTACTGTGTAACACTTATGTTCTATCAGATTGTGGGACTTTGCATAGGTGAGGTAGCCTTCAACTTCTGGACAGTAGTTGCATTTGTACTCCTTGCAGGTGTATTATACTTATTGTTCAGAAAAGACCCTAATAAGGCAACAGTAAAGAACACTTCATTTGCGGCATCAAACGTGTAACGGGTTTTTAAATGAGAATCAATCTGGAATTTAACACAGCAGACCTCATAGCAGTCATAGTTCTTCTATGCCTGCTGGGGCTTGCCGTAAAGATAATAATAGGATTTTTCAAGGAAAAGAAATAATGCAGTAGTATATTTAGTAGCATTTGTAGTGAATAGGAGATGATGACATGCTGGCTGATATCATTGTAATTGCAATTCTCGTAGTGATAGTTGCACTTGTAATCAGGACAATAATCAAATCAAAGAAAGCAGGCAAGAGCCTGCAGTGTGGAATGGACTGCAGCCATTGCAAGGGCTGTCATTAATCCACGGCATGGTGTGTATGAAGCACAGGATGGGCATTTTATGGAAAGAAATCATCTGCCGCTTAAGCTGCATCTGCCGGCATCGGTAACGATAGGAGGATGTATGTCGAAAGAAGCAATAGAGCAAAAAGAGGTAATCGTTGGCAAGCTAAAGGACAGCGGATGCAGGATTACAAAGCAGAGACTTATTTTGCTTGATGTAATCCTCGAGGGCGAGTGCGGAAGCTGCAAAGAGATTTATTACCGGGCATCAAAGATAGATCATTCTATCGGGACTGCTACGGTGTATCGGATGATCAATACGCTCGAAGAGATTGGAGCGATTGACCGCAAAAATATGTATAGAGTGCAGGTGTCATAAGCCTGGTTTTATAGGAATTGTAATTTTTAGAAAAATCCGCTATACTAGAATGAGTATAGTGGATTTTTTTAGTGGAGGCTTTTATGATGAACACGATGAAGTTACCGGTCGAAATCGATGATTTCAGAAAACTGCGGGAATCAGATTTTTATTATGTGGACAAGACAAGGCTCATAGAGCAGATATTACAAAGCTGGAGCGAGGTGACTCTTTTTACAAGACCGCGCCGCTTTGGAAAAACTCTCAATATGAGCATGCTTAAGAGCTTTTTTGAGATTGGTACTGATAAATCGCTGTTCGATGGTCTGTATATTTCGGGGAATAAAGAGCTTTGTGAAGAATATATGGGAAAGTATCCGGTCGTTTTTCTTTCACTGAAAAGTGTTGAGGGTACATCATTTGATGAGGCAAGATACAGGATTATTGAGCTTATCAGCAGGGAAGCAGAGCGATTTAAGTTTCTTAAGGATAGTGAAGGGCTTTCTGAAAATGATAAAAATCGCTATAATGCAATTATTTCAGTGAATGACGGAAAATATGCCATGGACGAAAAGCTCCTTATATCCAGTCTGCAGGTTCTGTCGCAATTGCTGTTTACACACTTTGGACGTAAAGCAATTATCATTGTAGATGAGTATGATGTCCCTTTGGACAAGGCATTTCAGAATGGATACTATAATGAAATGGTCTCACTTATCAGGGGAATTTTTGGAATGGCCCTTAAAACCAATGAATTTCTGCAGTTTGCAGTCCTTACGGGCTGCCTGCGCATATCCAAGGAGAGTATTTTTACAGGTCTTAATAATTTTAGGGTCATGTCTATTACAGATGCGAGGTTTGACGAGCAGTTTGGTTTTACGGACAATGAAGTGAGAAAGCTGCTCGAGGATTATAATATGTCCATGCATTACAATGATATAAAGGAGTGGTATGATGGGTATCACTTTGGCAAGGCTGATGTTTACTGTCCATGGGATGTGATCAATCATGTGGATCGTCTGTGTGATGACAGCGATATAAGACCACAGACATATTGGATAAACAGCAGTGGAAACAGTCTGGTGAGAAGGCTCATCAGTAAAGCTGACTCATCAACAAAGGATGAAATAGAGCGCCTTATTGCAGGCGAGACAATTGTAAAGAGCATACGACTCGACCTGACCTATGATGAAATAGAAAGCACTATAGACAATATGTGGAGTGTGCTGTTCACCACAGGATATCTTACAAAGGCAGGAGATGTAAAGCTGCCGGATAGCGAAAGCTATGCATATAAGCTTGTAATTCCAAACAAAGAGGTGAGAGAGGTATTTATCCTTCAGATACAGGAATGGTTCAAGAGTGTGGTGGCAAATGATAATGATACTATGAAGCTTTTATCAAAGGCAATTATTGATAAGGATGAGACAAAGATTGCAAAGCAGCTCAATATTGTGATGGGACGTATGATAAGCATACTTGATACAAAGGCACCTGATGATATGAAGGAGAACTTCTACCATGGACTGCTTCTTGGCTTGCTGCGAGGAAGTAATCCGGACTGGCTAATTAAGTCAAATCGTGAGTCGGGAGACGGTTTTAGTGACATAATGATTATGCCGGAAAATCCGGATGCAGGAATTGTAATCGAGGTGAAGTATGCAAGGAATATAAAGGAGCTTGATACGGCCTGTGAGATTGCCATGGCACAGATTAAGGAAAAGAGATATGATGAGGCTCTTCGTAATGAAGGCAGATGTGATATTATAGCGTATGGCATTGCTTTTAGCAGAAAGCGTTGCAAAGCATTGGGGGAGAGGCTGTGATATATCAATAGGTACAATTTTTATAATAAGTGAATTAATGAATTGTATAAAAAGAAGAACGGCAATAAGGATAGCACACTGAGAATTAAAGATTCTTAGTGTGTTTTTTGTTGCAATTAATTGAGAATAAAAAGTGTAAAAATGGCAAAAAAATACTTGACATATAGGTATAAGTAAGATATATTTAACTCAGGTTAGAGATAACTAACACAAAAGGAGCCAAAATGTGCCAGGAAGTATTTCAGATTGCTATGAGCATGGATTTAAAGAGTGTGGAAATGCAGCTTGCCCTCCAGTGTGCCCCACTAATTACAGGAGCGAGAATTTCAAATATGCTCATGATAGACAGCGCTGATGAGAGTGCTATGAGAGTGATTCTGAGAGCTTCCGGGATATCGCATTTCAGGCTCGCAGCAAGGAATGAGAAAACCGCCTTCCTCTTATTCCGCAGGAGCCTTTTAGAAGCATATCTGAATAATTTAGAGGCTTTGGATATACTAAAGAAAGCGGGATATGAGGATTTTTCATTCGGCAAGATATTACTTAGATTCAAAAAACACTACGAAGCGTATCTGAATGATGAACACAAGCAGTTTCCGCATGAGATGGGGCTTTTGCTTGGGTATCCGATAGAGGATGTGAGAGGCTTTATAGAGCATAACGGATGCGGCTGCCTGTATTCAGGATACTGGAAGGTGTACCGCAACGTACCACTCAAAAAGAAGATGTTTGAGGATTTTGAAAAGGCGAAGGAAAGTGTCATACAGCTATTGGCCGAGGATAGGGATGAGCAGGAGTTATTTTAGTACAAGGTTTAAGGAGATGACGGGGGA
>OLYN01001517.1_pt1 | contig 11741 bp, 8 predicted proteins | sample 1674231 | NCBI WGS metagenome assembly OLYN01 (sample SAMEA103958153, study PRJEB25191) | human gut metagenome
ATCACTATTATATCATATTCCAATATATATTTCAATAATTGAAAAAAAGACTGCTCGAATTAACGAACAGTCTTTCTTTTTGATGATTCTTATTTGAACTTTCTCTTACGAGCAGCCTCAGACTTTTTCTTACGCTTTACAGAGGGCTTCTCATAATGTTCTCTTTTACGAACCTCCTGGATAACACCGTCTCTCGAAGTCTGTCTCTTAAATCTTCTGAGAGCGTTGTCCAAAGACTCGCCTTCTTTAACTTTTACCTGACTCACTGTATTCCCTCCCTCCGCAGATTGCAGGGGTAATCTTTATAATTTGCACCATATTTTATCACATTGTGAGCGGATTGTCAATATCTAATTGCAAAAAATGCACTTTTTTCTTTGATAAAGCTATAGCCGAGATTTCTTGACTTGTAATATCGGTATATGATATAATCAAAAAAATATATTTAGGTGTATAGGGTGATAAAATGACAAAGAAGTTAAAGGGCATTTCTGCCTATGCTTTTTTTATAATTTCTGCATTTGTGATGTGGCTTGTTTGTGAAAACATAGTTCCGTTTTATTCGGATGATGTGTTCTATATGAGCTTTACGGGAAAGGGAATTAAGCATTTCATTGATATGAATGTTTGGCATTATTTTAATTATAACGGCAGGTCGTTTGTACATGTTATGTTGGAATTGGTTCTTGTTTTTAAGGAACACTTGTATGCGATTTTGTTCCCGATTTTTATAATCATATCGAGCTTTGTTGCATATGATTTAACTAATGATAACCGGGAACACGACAGAGCGATCAAAGAGAAGCTGCTTTCGTCGGGTTTGGCGATGCTTTTATTTTTGTCTATAAACTATATGCCTTTCGACACATCAATGCTGTGGATGTCGGGTGGATTTAATTATGTATTTCCGCTTTTCTTTATTTTGGGAATTTATTATTTATCGAAGAAAATAAACGGAAATAAAGTATATTTTCTGATTCCTTTTGTATTCTTATGCGGCGCAACCACTGAGCTTTACGGAATGTATGCAATCGGTTTGTTTACTTTAACATTTATATTTGACACAATCAATCACAAAAAAAGCATTTTCAACCTTGTCTCCATAATAATTTCGACCATGGGATATATTTCTATATTCTTTTTCTCGGGAACGGCGAAAAGAGTTTCTAACGAAGTGCACCTGTCGCTCCGCACCATGATTTGGTCTTTTTTTAACGAAAATGATCCTCTTGTCGGTCGTCGTGGTGTTGCAGCATATTTTCTGATTTTTTCATTTGTATTAACAACATTATTGTTGAAGCGAACGCTTAGCGAGGATAAAAAGAGGGACGGTATTGCAAAAAAGCTAATCTTTTTTGGCGGATATTCTCTCTTTGTGCTGTTCTTGATTTTGCAAATTTGCAATATTAAGATATTTAACTGTTGTATTCTGCTTTTGTATGTTTTTATTATTTGTCTTGCTTTGCTGATTGCAAAATCAAACTATGAAATTATAAAATTAATTATATGCGGATACGGTTCATATTTGATAATGGCAATTCAAAACAGCGGATATCGAAACGCAACGGTTCCGTTTATTTTAACTTCTATAATCCTAATTTCCGTTTTATTTGTCTCGACAAAATGGAAAAATGATATATTTATGATTTTAATATGCATCATTGTTGCCGTTATGCCGATTAAGAACGTTTATTCATCTTTAAAGGTGAGCAATACCTATGTAAAGCCATTATATAATTCATACCAAACACTTAAAGAAACCGGCGAATGCGAGATAGATTATGATTTGTTTAGCAAAATGCCGAACGCATATTGGTATAAATTTATTTTTCAAGCAATCGCAAATAAAGAAAGTTACGATAAGTATGACGGGTATTATGAGGATTACACAGGCGTGTCAAAAGATGCAGTTATTCATTTCCGTTCGAAAGAATATGATATTAAAGAAGTAAAAATAAATAACGAATATTACTCCGGCCCGGCCGTCAAAATAGATAACAAATTATATATATCAACAAATAATAAAGTATATGATGCAGAGTATACTTACATAGGTACCGGATGTTATCCCTATTGCGTAACAATAGGAATTGATGATTTCTGTAAAGCTAACAAATTGGAATATAAGGAAAGTGCCGATACCATAGAGTTTTACAGCATTAAATAGGTATTATAAACAAACAGAGTCTCCCATGGTCTTGTGTGAATCATCGGGAGACTTTATTTGACAAATAGAAAATTATATGGTATAAAATTAATGAAAGGGGTTGATAAGGGGACAGAAGGGATTTGCAGACGCCTTTGTCAAATTTATTTGTCGACAAGGGTTATTTTTTTGTCTGCACGACGGCTTAAAAGCATTTTGAAATCGGAGGAAAAACATATGAAAAAGAAAATTAAACAAATTTTATCTGTTGCTTTGGCTGTAATAATGCTTATCGGCATCGCACCTGCAACAGGAATCAACCTCGTGCCAAGTGCTTCGGCGGTGTCGGGAGCTTGCGGCGAGAATGTTACTTATGATTATGACGAAGCAACCGCCGTTCTTACGATAAGCGGAAGCGGCACAATGACAAATTATCTATATTATAACAGTCCGTGGGCCTCTCACAGAGATGAAATCAAAAAAATCATTATCGGTGACGGAATTACGGGTATCGGAGATTATGCTTTCTTCGGTTGCCATGCCGCAGAGAGCGTGACGATTCCCGACGGTGTTGTACGCATAGGAAAATTTGCATTTGATGACTGTTCGGGGCTTAAAGAAGTTGTTCTTCCCGAAAGTGTAAGGAATATTGAATGGTATGCGTTCGCCGAGTGTACAGGTCTCGAAAGCATTAACATTCCCTATGGCGTAACTGAAATTGACAAGTATGCTTTCTACGAAACGGCGATTAAATCAATCGTTATCCCCGAAAGCGTTAAAAGAATCAAGTGGTTCGCATTCCTTGATTGCAAAAATCTTGCCGACATAACTCTCCCGAATAATTTGGAGTCCATCGGTGAGGACGCTTTCAGAAATACGGCGTATTTTAATAATGAGGCAAATTGGGAGGACGGTATCCTCTATCTTGACAACTACGTCATCAATGCATCGGTAGATATAACCTCGGCAACGCTCAGACCTTCGACAATAACGATAGCTGACAATGCTTTTGAACTTTCCAAAAAGCTTGAAAGCATAGTCATTCCGTCAAGTGTAGAAAAAATCGGCAACTGTGCATTTATGAACTGCCAAAATCTGAAGGCTATTACGATTCCGGGAAGCGTAAAGAAAATAGGATTGTATGCTTTGGCATACTGTATCTCGCTTGAGAGCATAACGGTTGACAAGGATAATAAATTCTATGACAGCCGAAACAACTGTAATGCAATAATTGATACAGCCGCAAACACCCTTATCGCCGGCTGTTCAACAACCGCTATACCCGAAGATATATCGGATATCAGCGAGGGTGCATTTGCAGGATGTGCAGGTCTTTCACAGGCCGTTATTCCGTCAGGCATAACGCAGATAGGAGTTATCAATGCCGACGGAGACGGCAAAGAAATGAATCTTACAATCGGGCGTGGAGTTTTCTCGGACTGTACCGATTTTGAAAGCATTGTTATTCCGAAGAGTATTACACATATCGGCAAGTATGCCTTTGTCGATTGCAAGAATCTGAGGGACATCTATTATACGGGTTCTGCCGAAGAATGGGCTGCGATAACAAAAGAGGTAGGCTTGGAAGGTGCGGAGATCCATTTTAATTACGGTCATGAGCACGAGCTTCGACACGTTGTCAATGCACCGTCATGCAGCGAAGACGGCATTGAATATGATTATTGTACAGTATGTGAAGAAGTTTTCAATAAAAAAGTTTTAGAAAAGACCGGACACACATGGGGCGAATGGACTGTAGTTAGGGAGGCTACCTCAAAAGCCGACGGACTTGAAATCAGGACTTGTAAAAACTGTTCTGAAAAGGAAGAACGCAAAATTGACTATGTTGCTTTTGTCAGAGATGTATCGGTTGACGACATAACCATGAAGCACAAAAAGAAAGTTAAGATTGAACCGAAAATTACAGCTGACGAGGGTGCGGAATATACTGTTAAATATGAAAGCTCGAATAAAAAAGTATTGACCGTTGATGAGGACGGAAACATCAAAACCGTTAGCAGGGGAACGGCAACTGTTATCGTAACGGTTACGGATTCCAACGGACATTCGGTTTCCGACACTTGTAAAATTACGGTCAAGTATACGTTTTGGCAGGGGATTATTCAGTGGATTATTCAGTGGCTTTTTCGGGGTACATTTCCGTTTCAACCGGGAAATCCGATTTTTTCACGGACGTCATTGACAATAGCTTAATATCAATAAACAAATTTATACAGGGAATATTGAAATGAAAAAATTAATTATATCATTTATTCTTGCATCGGTGTTCGCAACATCTTTTTGTGCATGTCATTCGGCCCAAAAAGCTGCAACCACATCAGATTCGACACTTGAAGTAAAAACAACGACAGAAGCCGAGACCGATACAACGGTTAAAGACGAAACGAAAACCGCCGATAGTCAAAATATTCTTAAGGCATACAAGGATAGGCTTATCGAAAACATTTATCATTATAATGATTCGAGAGCCGATGAACTGCCGACATATGCGCTTTTTGATTTTAACGACGATGGTACGGCGGAGCTTCTCGTTTGGGATATTCGTGTGGCCTCGGCAGCCTTCCGTGACATATATGTCTATCGCTATAATACGGTTACGGGCAAAGCCGACCATATCGGCACAATGGTTGAATTTACGGGACACTCCGCAATAACCGAAGCTCGTGACGGCAAAGGAATAGTTGTTGCGATTCGTGACGCAGGGCTGCAGGATAAAATTACCGAATATTCATTGATTGACGGCAGGCTAACTCCATCCATTTTGCTTGCACGCAGCGATGAAACCTCGCAGGAGTGGAACGACAAAATCGTTTCATCGGAATACAACAGCGGTGTAACGCTTGAAACCTCAAACACATATGATGTAATTGAAAAAGAATTCTCTTGATTTTGACAGGATTTTGTATGAAAAATACAAATTCAAAAAAATTTTCTAAAAAGGGTTGACAAAATAATTTTTTGCGTTATAATGTCGACATAAAGGCAAAGGCGTCTGAGAGTAATGGAGCTCTCTGACGCCTTTTCTCATTGCTTATAGCACGCCGCTTTCGGCGTTGAAACGTCTTGAAATACAAGCGTATGTCTGCGACGTTTCGCCTTGAAATCGACGAACTCTAAGCAATAAGAAATCGATAAGAAAAAGTTTACAGCACGTCTTTTCCTGCGTTATGGCGGCTTGAATTTGATGTGTGCTGAGCTAAACAAACCTACAAACAATTACAACAGTATATTTAACGGGGCAACGGCGTCTCATGACAGTATCATGGACTCTCTGCCCCGTTTTTAATTTTTATTTAAAAGGAGTGTTGGTTATGAAAACCGTACCGGAGTATTTCGGAAGTCTTGTTTTTGACGACAGGGTGATGAAAGCTAATTTGTCAACAAGCGTTTACCGTTCGCTTAAGAGAACCATTGACGAGGGCAGAAGCCTTAATCCCGATGTGGCAAACGCAGTCGCAGAAGCAATGAAGGACTGGGCGGTCGCACACGGTGCAACTCATTTCACACACTGGTTCCAGCCGCTTACGGGTATCACGGCTGAGAAACACGACAGCTTCATCTCTCCCGCTCCCGACGGCAGAGTAATCATGGAATTCTCAGGCAAAGAGCTTATCAAGGGCGAGCCTGACGCATCATCTTTCCCCTCGGGCGGACTTCGTGCAACATTTGAGGCAAGAGGCTATACCGCATGGGACCCGACATCATACGCATTTATCAAGGATAAAACCCTTTGCATTCCCACCGCTTTCTGTTCATACGGCGGTGAGGCACTTGATAAGAAAACACCGCTTCTTCGCTCAATGCAGGCCCTTAACAAGCAGGCAATGAGAATCCTCAAGCTCTTTGGCAATGAAGATGTAAAGTGCGTTCGCACTTCGGTCGGTCCGGAGCAGGAATACTTCCTTATTGATAAGGAAATGTATGAAAAGCGTAAGGATTTGAAGTTCACGGGCAGAACTCTTTTCGGAGCAAAGCCGCCGAAGGGTCAGGAAATGGACGATCACTATTTCGGCGTTATCAAGCCGAGAGTTGCCGAATATATGGCAGACCTTAACGAGGAGCTTTGGAAGCTCGGTATCCTTGCCAAGACAGAGCATAATGAGGTTGCTCCGGCTCAGCATGAGCTTGCTCCGATTTATTCAACAACAAACATTGCAACGGATCACAACCAGATCACTATGGAGATTATGCAGAAGGTTGCCGCAAAGCACGGCCTTGTATGTCTCCTTCACGAGAAGCCGTTCGCAGGTGTAAACGGCAGCGGCAAGCACAACAACTGGTCAATGGCTACCGACACAGGCGTAAACCTCCTTACTCCGGGCGAAACGCCTTACGAGAACGCTCAGTTCCTGCTTTTCCTTTGCGCAGTTATCAAGGCGGTTGACGATTATCAGGATCTTCTTCGTCTTTCCGTTGCAACAGCAGGTAACGACCACAGACTCGGTGCAAACGAAGCACCGCCGGCAGTTGTTTCAATCTTCCTTGGCGATGAGCTTACAGAGGTTCTTGAGGCTATTGAGAGCGACAAGCCGTACAGCGGAGCAGAAAAGACAGTTATGAAGCTCGGCGTTCATGTCCTTCCGAAGTTCTTCAGAGACACAACGGACAGAAACCGTACCTCACCGTTTGCATTTACAGGCAACAAGTTCGAGTTCCGTATGCTCGGCTCGGCAAACAGTATTGCTTGCACAAATATCATGCTTAACGCAGCAGTTGCAGAGAGCCTTAAGATTTACGCAGACCGTCTTGAGGGCGTTGACGATTTTGAGACAGCTCTCCATGACATGATTAAAAAGACCATTAAGGATCACAAGAGAATCATCTTCAACGGCAACGGCTATGACGATGCATGGATCAAGGAAGCTACGGAGAAGAGAGGACTTCTCAACCTTCGCACAACTCCCGATGCACTTCCGACCCTGCTTGAGAAGAAGAACGTCGATATGCTTACGGCTCACAAGATTTTCTCACCTGCCGAGATCGTATCACGTTACGAAATTACTCTTGAAAACTACTGCAAGACGGTTAATATCGAAGGTAACACAATGGTTGACATGGCAAGGAAAGAAATTATTCCGGCCGTTGAAAAGTATGTTTCCGATATTGCCACAACTTACAGTGCAAAGAAGAATTCCGTTGCCGGAATTTCCGTAAAGTATGAGGAAGATATGCTCAAGAAGCTTTCCGTTCTTGTTGACGAAATGGATACGGCAACTAAAGAGCTTGAGGTTGCACTGGTTAAGTACAACACAATCAAGGATATCACCGAGGCTTCCGAAGCTATTCGTGATGATGTTCTTCCGAAGATGTCCGTTCTTCGTATTGCATGCGATGAGGCAGAGACGATTACGGCAGAGAGCTACTGGCCGTTCCCGACCTACGGCGATCTCCTCTTCGGCGTAAAATAAACAACTCCTTATTGATTTATCCTTTCTCGGTATCTTGTCCCCTCTTCAACGCAGAGGGGGCAAACAGATACCAAGACGACGATTGATAAGACGAATAATAAAGACAATAACGTTAAAGGCGTTTGAGTCGGAAGAAGTAATGCAGAGGTTCACTCTCAGAGAGTGCGGAACGGTGGAAGCCGCACAGCGGAAGCTGCACGAATAACATCCGACGAGCTTCGATCCGAAAGATTATTGAGTAGGTGAGACGGAGGTCAACCGTTAAACTGACAGGGTCTTGACAGAGACCCCAAAGAACAAAAATAGGTGGCACAGCGGGTTACGGCACCTGCCCTATTCTATGCTGAAAAAAATCACGGAGGATTTTATTATGTGTTCAATTATGGGTTACTGCGACAGCTGTGACGATTTTGAGAGATTTAAAAAAGGTTTTGATAAGACGGTATCCAGAGGCCCCGATGACAGCCGTATCGTTGATACAGGCAAGGGTCTTTTAGGATTTCACCGTCTTTCTATTATGGGATTAACTCCCGATGGAATGCAGCCGTTTGAGCTTGACGGCAGCTATGCAATATGCAACGGCGAGCTTTACGGCTTTGAAAAGACAAAGGAAGAGCTGAGTAAGAAATATACTTTTAAAAGCGGCTCGGACTGTGAGATTATTCTCCCAATGTATCGTGAGTACGGCGTTGATATGTTCAAGATGCTTGATGCCGAATTTGCAATGATTATCTATGATGCAGAAGCCGGCGAGTACATAGCCGCAAGAGACCCGATCGGTATCAGACCGCTTTATTACGGCCATGACGAAAAGGGTACAGTCGTTTTTGCAAGCGAGGCTAAAAACCTTGTGGGAATGTGCAAGGATATCATGCCGTTCCCTCCGGGACATTATTACAAGGGCGGCGAATTCCATTGCTATTGCGATATTGCCGCAGTTGATAAGGTCAGCTACGATTCGCTTGATGAGATTTGCTCAAAGATTCATGATAAGCTCGTTGCAGGCGTTGAAAAAAGACTTGTTGCAGATGCAAAGGTCGGCTTCCTTCTTTCCGGCGGACTTGATTCTTCACTTGTATGTGCAATCGCTCAGAAAAAGAGTGACAAGCCGATTCGAACATTTGCAATCGGCATGAGCGAGGACGCAATCGACCTCAAGTATGCTAAGCAGGTTGCGGATTATATCGGCAGCGATCACACAGAGGTCATCATGACGAAACAGCAGGTTCTCGATTCGCTCGATGATGTTATTCATCTCCTCGGCACATTTGATATAACGACTATCCGTGCTTCGATGGGTATGTATCTTCTTTGCAAATGGATTCATGAGAACACCGATATCCGAGTTCTTCTTACGGGTGAGATTTCCGATGAGCTTTTCGGCTACAAGTACACGGACTTTGCTCCGTCTGCCGAGGAGTTTCAGAAGGAGTCGCAGAAGAGAATCCGTGAGCTTCATATGTACGATGTTCTTCGTGCCGACCGTTGTATTTCCGTCAACAGCCTTGAAGCCCGTGTTCCGTTCGGCGATCTTGACTTTGTAAAATATGTTATGTCCGTTGATCCCGAGAAGAAGCTCAACAAGTACGGCAAGGGCAAGTATCTTCTTCGTCATGCATTCGAAGGTGATTATCTTCCTCACGACATTCTTTACCGTGAAAAGGCTGCTTTCTCCGACGCTGTAGGTCATTCAATGGTTGACTACCTCAAGGAGTTTGCAAGCACTTATTATACTGATGAAGAATTTGCCGAGAAGTGCGAGAAGTATGACCATGCAAAGCCGTTCACAAAGGAATCGCTTCTTTACAGAGAGATTTTTGAAAAGTATTATCCGGGACAGTCTCAGATGATAGTTGATTTCTGGATGCCGAACAAGAGCTGGGAGGGCTGTGATGTTAATGACCCATCCGCAAGAGTTCTTTCAAACTACGGCGACAGCGGCAAATAAATTATAAAAAGCAAAGCAGGCGGTTGTTTAAATCGTCTGCTTTTTTAAAATTAACGGAACAAATAACCGAATTTTCCTTGACTTTCATATATTAACGTGCTATTATGTTAGCGTATTAACACGCTAAAGTGAGGGAGACAGATGTGTAATTGGCATAATGATTCAACGGATGAGCTTTGCAAGGCTCTTCTTTCTTTAAAAACCCAAGAGGAGTGCTACGCCTTTCTTGAGGATATTTGCACGATTAAGGAACTGCTTGAAATGTCACAAAGGCTTTCGGTTGCAAAGCTTTTGAGTCAAGGCATGAGCTATGCGCAGATTTCGCAGAAAACGGGCGTCAGCACGGCGACCATCAGCCGCATAAGCCGTTGTATCGAATACGGCAACGGCGGATACAAAATGATTATCGAAAGATTGCAAGAGGGCGAAAAAGATGATTGACGAAAAACTTTTGAAAAGTGAGGAGCGGGCGATATTCAATCTCCGTTCACTTTATCGCAAATACGGTTACGCTCCGTTCAAAATGAGCAAGTTTGAGGAATATGACCTTTATGTCAGGAACAAGGATTTCCTTGTCAGCGACAGGGTAATCACTTTTAACGATACAAACGGAAAGCTTATGGCTCTCAAACCCGATGTTACGCTTTCAATTATAAAGAACAGCGACGATACACCGAACGAGAAGAAAAAGGTTTTCTACAATGAGAATGTTTATCGAATTTCCAAAAACACTCATCGCTATAAGGAGATTATGCAAGCAGGCCTTGAATGCATTGGCGACCTCGATTTTTACGATATTTACGAGGTTATCAGCCTCGCTGCGGAAACGCTTGCGCAGATTTCCGACAGCTTTGTTCTGAATGTTTCGCACCTCGGATTTTTGCAGAAGATACTCGCAGATATTTGCGATGATGCCGGATTTGCCGAGAAGGCAATCAAGCTGATCGAAGAAAAAAACAGTCATGACCTTGTTAAGCTTTGCAAGGAATACGGCGTTGAAGATGAAAAATCCCGGACACTTTCAACGATTATTTCGGCGAGCGGAGAAAGAAATAAGGTTCTTTCTCAGATTGAAAAGATTTGCTCCGGGGAGAATTTGAACGAGCTTCGCACAATTTCGGAGATGCTGGATACCTCCCCGTATTCGGATAAAATTCTTTTTGATTTTTCCGTTGTCAACAATATGAATTATTACAGCGGATTCGTTTTCCGAGGCTTTGTTGACGGAATATGCGACGGTGTTCTTGCCGGCGGTCAGTATGACAGAATGATGAAGAAAATGGGCAGAAAATCCGGCGCAATCGGATTTGCGCTTTACCTTGATTTGCTTGAACAGCTCAGAACGGAAGCTCCCGGATATGATGTTGATGTGCTTCTCGTTTATGACGGAAAAACGGACAGCAAAACCGTTGCGAACAAGGTGAATGAGCTTATAAAATCGGGGAAAACGGTAAGTGCGCAAAAGACTGTTCCGGAAAAGCTCAGGTATAAAGAAATTGTCGACTTAAGGAGGGATTCAAATGCTTAACGTGGCACTGCCGAAAGGGCGGCTCGGTGAAAAGGTTTATGCAATGTTTGAGGCCGCAGGCTTTGAATGCCCATCAATAAAGGAAAATAACAGAAAGCTGATTTTTGAAAACGAAGAAAAGCAGGTTCGATATTTTTGGGTCAAGCCCTCCGATGTTTCAATTTATGTTGAGAGGGGAGCGGCGGATATCGGCGTTGCCGGCAAGGATATTCTGCTTGAATATGAGCCGAATGTTTATGAGCTGCTCGATCTTGACATAGGAAAATGTCACATGGCGGTCGCAGGGCCGAAGAATTTCAATGATGACGGCACACGCACGCTGAGAGTGGCGACGAAGTTCACGAACATTGCGTCAAATTATTATGACAGCATAGGCAGAGATATTGATATTATAAAGCTCAACGGTTCGATAGAAATTGCACCGATTCTCGGCCTCTCCGATGTAATTGTCGATATCGTTGAAACAGGAACAACGCTTCGTGAAAATAATCTTGAAGTGAAAACAAAGTTTTTGCCGATAAGCGCAAGGCTGATAGCAAACAAATCGGCGTATAATTTTAAACGTGAGCAGATTGAAAAGATTGTTTCAAGTATAAAGGAGCAGATTGAAAATGATTAAGATATATAAATACGGCGAAGTGCCGAACAGCGAAATTTTTGCAAGAGAAAATATATCTGCAAATGTTGAGG
>OLYN01001523.1_pt1 | contig 11694 bp, 10 predicted proteins | sample 1674231 | NCBI WGS metagenome assembly OLYN01 (sample SAMEA103958153, study PRJEB25191) | human gut metagenome
GCAGCTGCCGGAGCGGTGCTTAAGCCGCAAGGCGGGAATTGTGCGGTGTTGCCCTTATTAAATAGAAGTGTACCATAAAATGCCCGGCAACACAAGCGCAGACAGGGGAAAAGGGGGCTACAGGCCGTAATCTTCCAATTTTTGCTGCAATTCGGCTTCGGTATAAATGCTCACGCCCTGCTGCAATGCCAGGCAGTCCGGCTCCGGCAGCAGGCGGGTGTATACATCGTACTGCGCCAGGGGACCGGTGCCGTCCGAGGTATACAGGGCCAGCCGCCCGGCGTTATCTTTTAACAAGTATTGCGCCTGCGGCTGTTGTTTTTGCACCGGAACAAAAAACACTGTTACGGCTGCGGCAATGCACAGCAGCGCCAGCATGGCCAGCCCCAGCAGGTAGCGGCGATAGCCCCGCGGCAGTTGGTAACGCATGGGCAAAAACCTCCCTCTATTTTGTGGTATTCGCAAATTTCACAAATCAAATAGTACGCTCCTGCAAGCAGTATGCCCGGTTTGGCGGCACCCAAACCGTAAAAAAGTGAAAATTGTCTGCCTGCTACTGTACTTTTGGCAATACTTTGTGATATAATTCATTCTATGGCTTTATGCCCATCTGCGTGACCGCGTTGTGCGGCCGCGTATCAGTGCAGGCGCAGGCAGGCTTCGCGCCTGCCGCAATTATCCCAAAGGAGGCGGTCCCCATAGACCCCAAACAGGAACGGCACATTTCCATGCAAAGTGCAAAAAGCCCGGAAACAGCCGCAACTTCCGCCCAAAAGAAAAACGGAAAAAAGAAAAAAAATAAGCCGCGCCGCAGTATATTCGGCACCATCATGCGGTTCATTGGCTGCCTGCTGTGCGTTTGCGTCATGGCGGCCAGCGCCGGTGCGGTGCTGCTTTCGCTGTATGTGGTGCAGGTGACCGAGGACCCGGACGGCAAGCTGGACCTGGATGAGCAGAAGCTCAAACAGACCTCCATTGTGTATGACCGCGACGGCAACGAGGTGAACACCTTTGCTGGCGAAAATAACCGCATCTGGCGCGATATTTCGGCCATGCCGGAAAACCTGCAGAACGCGGTCATCGCCGTTGAGGATAAGGATTTTCGCAGCGAGCCCGGCATCAACGTCAAGCGCACCATTGCCGCTGCCCTGAATGAGTTTACCGGAAACGCGCTGCTTGGCTCCAAGCAGGGCGCTTCCACGCTGGAGCAGCAGCTGGTCAAAAACCTGACCGGTGATAGTGAACAGGATGTTCTGCGTAAGGTGCGCGAGATTTTCCGCGCGTTGGGCCTTTGCAACCGCTACAGCAAGGAAACCATCCTGGAAGCTTACCTCAATACCATCCCGCTGACCGGCACCATCTATGGCATGGAAGCCGGCGCGCAGGAGTATTTTGGCAAGAGCGTGGAGGAATTGAGCCTGGCCGAATGCGCCGAGCTGGCTTCCATCACCAAGAATCCCAAGAGCTTTAACCCGGCTACCAACCCGGAAAATCTGCTCAAGCGCCGCAACCATGTTCTGGCTTTGATGCGCAACCAGGGATATATTACTGATGAAGAGTGCACTGCTGCACAGGCGGAACCCATCACCCTGGCCGAGAGCAAATCGGCCACCGAAAAGGTCACCCGGACTTCCCGCAACTCTTATTTTGACGACGCTTTGTTTGCGGATGTCACCCAGGCAATCATGGAGCAGGAAAGCTGCACCCGTGCCGAAGCACAGGATAAGATCTTCTCCGATGGCCTGCGCATCTACTCTACCCTGGACCAGAAAGCACAGTCTGCCATGGAGCAGGTCATGCTGAACGAGGACACCGGCGACGGCGAGCTGTTCCCGGCCCTGTGGCACGAGGAAGAGGTTTCTTCCGGTATCCCGGCGGACAGCGAGATTACCTATGACGAGAGCGGCCTGCCGCTGAACCCGGACGGCTCTTCTGTGTTCACGGACGATGATGTGCCGGTCTATGCCGATAAGGAAAACACCACCCTGAAAACCAGCCAGGATGACAACGGCAACCTGATCTTCTATGAAAGCGTGCGCACCCAGGCGGCTATGGCGTCCATCAGCATGGAGGATGGCCACCGCGGCGAGATCGTTGCCCTGGTTGGTGGCCTGGGCGAAAAGAAAGTAGACCGCGGCACCAACCGCGCCACGCTGCCCCACCAGACCGGTTCCACCATGAAACCCATTGCTGCTTATTGCCTGGCAGTGGACAGCAAGATCATCAACTATTCTTCGCCCATGGCGGATACGCCGTATTACCTCAAGAGCGACCATCAGGTGCTGGATACCGACCGCTGCCTGAAGCTTGGCCTTTCTACTGACAAGTATAATGCAGCCAACCAGTCCCGCGATGATGTGTGGCGCGACTGGCCCACCAACTATGGCGGTGCAGGCGGCGATGGTGCCACCATGCTGGTGTATGATGCACTGCGCCGCTCTTACAACACCATTGCGGTCTGGATCGGTTCCTATGTCGGTGCGGAAGAGCTGTTCAGCTTTGCGCATGATACCCTCAACTGCACCTATCTGGATCCCGAACATGACGTTGACCTGGCGCCTCTGGTGCTGGGCTCCCAGAGCCAGGGCCTGACGGTTGTGGAGCTGGCTGGCGCTTACTCCATTTTCAATGACGGCAAGTTTACCACCCCGCACTACTGGACCGAGATCTATGACTCGGACGGCAACCTGTACCTGGATAACAGCAAGCGCGTTACCACCGTGCAGGCCATTGACCCTGCAGCCGCTACCATCATGAACCGTCTGCTGAGCAACGTGTGGAAAAAGCCCGGTACGGCAAACGGCATGAAGCCGGAAACCGAGGGCATTGATACCATCGGCAAGACAGGTACGACCAGCGACTTTAAGGACTATACCTTCGCCGGTGTTTCCCCATACTATTCCACCGCTGTGTGGTGGGGCTATGATAAGCCTTACAGCATGTGGGGTGTGGATGGCACCCTGGGCAACAACGGTAAACCGACCCAGCGCGCCTTTAAGCGGTATATGGAAGCTGCCCAGGCCGATAAGCCTGCCAAGGACTTCTATTATGATGACTCCGTTGTGCAGAAGCAGTTCAGCACCTCCACCGGTGCGATCGTATCCGGCGGTGGTGAGACTGGCTACTATACCGAGGACAACCTGCCGGATGACAGCTATTCCACCCTGACCGACCCCAGCGTGAACACGCTGGACCCGGCGGCAGGCTGATCGCGTAAAGTTCCAATAGTCTGAAAATTCAATAAGCCAGATCGGGCACAGCAGTTTACAAAGCTGCTGTGCCCGTTTGTTGTATTGGAATGGAGGACATGCTATAATGGCAGCAGCGAGAACCATGCGGGTGAGGAGAAAATGCACGGCCCTTTTGCGGCCTTAATAAGGCGGGCAGAAGCGTATCAAATGCACGTGCACGAATGAAAGACATACTTCCACCGCATAAAAACAGATAAAAGCACGGGAAGATTCCACCGCACCAACAGGCCAGTTGTGCATCATGCTCAAATACACAACATTTTTTCTAAAATGCTTGCAAGCCGCGCACACTTGTGGTATGATTATCCCCGTTGTGAATACACATGTACATAGGAGGGAAACAACATGGGCGAGCGCCGTTTTTTGTTGGTGGATAGCTCCGCTTTGCCGGATGTGTTCCTTAAGGTACTGCAGGCCAAGGAGCTTCTGGCTTCCGGCAGCGTGAGCAATATTTCCACGGCAGCGCGTCAGGCGGGCATTTCCCGCAGTGCGTTCTATAAGTACAAGGACTATGTGTTTGACGCCGAAACCGGCCGCGAGGCCATTACCGTGATCGCCACCCTGCTGGACAAAACCGGCGCTTTGCAAAGCCTGCTTTCCGGTATTTCGGCAGCGGGTGCATCGGTTGTTACCATCACCCAGTCCCGGCCGGAAAATGGTACCGCGCAGGTGGAAGTTACCGTGCGCACCGGAACCATGCAGATGACCGTTGAGGAAATGCTGACCCGGCTGGCCCGTCAGTCGTTTGTGGTGGAAGTGCACCGCGGAACCTGAAAGTGAACACACGCCGCCAAGGCGCACAGAACGGAATACCGGATGCGGGCAGCCGCATAAGGAACAAGGGGAGTATAGTATGGCTAAAATTGCAATCATGGGATTCGGCACCGTTGGCAGCGGTGTGCTGGAAGTCTGCCGCCGCAACGCCGCATCCATTGCCCGCCGCGCGGGTGAGCCGGTGGAGGTCAAGTACATCCTGGATGTGCGTGATTTTTCTGATTCTCCGGACGCAGCGCTGTTTGTGAAAGATATCAATGTGATCCTGAACGATCCGGAAGTCAAGGTCGTTGTGGAAACCATCGGCGGCACCCGCTTTGCTTATCCGTATGTGCGCCAGTGCCTGGAAAGCGGCCGCAGCGTGTGTACCTCCAACAAGGAGATGGTTGCCACCTATGGCGCAGAGCTGCTGGCTCTTGCACGGGAGCATAAAGCAGCGTTCCTGTTTGAAGCCAGCGTGGGTGGCGGTACCCCCATCATTACTCCCATGCACCAGTGCCTTGCCGCAAACCAGATCAGCCAGATCCAGGGCATTGTGAACGGAACCACCAACTTTATGCTGACCAAGATGAAGCGCGAAAACATGGGCTTTGATGCCGCGCTGAAAATTGCCCAGCAGCTGGGCTATGCCGAAACCAAGGATCCCGGCGACGATGTGGATGGCCGTGATGCCTGCCGCAAGATCGCCATCCTGAGCAGCCTGGCCTGCGGGCATCATGTTTACCCGGATAACATTCCCGCCCGCGGCATCCGCGATGTGACCGTGGAGGATGTAAAAGCTGCCGAGCAGCTGGACTGCGCCATCAAGCTGATCGCCTGGTACCATGAAAACCCTGAAGGCGCAGCCGATGCGTTCAGCGCCGGTGTGGAGCCGATGCTGGTGCCGGAGTCCAACCAGCTGGCGGGCGTGAACGATGTGTTTAACGCTGTGCTGATGCAGGGTGATATGCTGGGCGATGTTGTGTTCTATGGCAAGGGCGCCGGCAAGCTGCCCACCGCCAGCGCCGTTGTGGCCGATGTGATCGATGCCCTGAAGGACGGCAGCAAGATCCATGACAGTCTGTTCTGGAAGCCCGCCGAAAAGCTGGATCACCAGCTGATGGATACCGCCAAGTATTCTTATTACATCCGCACCGCGGGCGTGCCCGCCGCCGCGCTGCCCAATGTGGCCGGTCCCGGCAAACTGGTGTTTGACTATGGCAATTCTGCCGCGTACCTGATCGAAGCTGCCACGGTTGCGGACTTGGAGGCTGTGGCAGCCAAGCTGGAAGTTCTGGGCGGCCGCCTGGCGCTTGTGCTGAAAAAGCTGCCGGAATAAGCCCCGGCAGGGAAGGGAGCACATAACATGATTACCGTAACTGTACCGGCAACCAGCGCCAATGTCGGCGCCGGGTTTGACAGTCTTGGCCTTGCGCTTTCCATGCACAACGTGTTTACCTTTGAGGAATGTGACCGCATCCGCATTTCTTCGGTGGATGGCACCCATGTGCCGACCGGGGCAAACAACCTGGTCTACCGCAGCGCCCGCGCTGTGTATGACCAGCTGGGCATTCCGCTGCGCGGCCTGCGCATTACCCAGCGCAATGATATTCCCATGGCGCGCGGCCTGGGTTCCAGCTCTGCCTGCATTGTGGCGGGCATTTTGGGTGCCAACGCTTTGCTGGGCAACAAGCTGACCAGCCGCCAGATGCTGACCCTTGCCACCGCCATTGAGGGCCACCCCGATAACGTGGCCCCCGCCATGCTGGGCGGCTTTGTTACCAGTGTGTATGACGAAGGCCAGGTTTACAGCGTAAAAAAGAACATCGATGAACAGCTGGCATTTGCCGCTTTTGTACCGGATTTCCGCCTGCTGACCTCCAAGGCGCGCGCCGCGCTGCCGGATATGGTCAGCCATAAGGACGCCGTGTATAATCTGTCCCGCGCCGCGCTGGCTACCGCCGCGTTCTGCGATGGCGATTACAGCCTGCTTGGCGTGGCAACCAAGGATTCCCTGCACCAGAAATACCGCCTGCCCCTGATCGACGGCGGGGACGAAATGTTTGAACTGGCGCAGGACCTGGGTGCGCTGGCTGTTTATATTTCTGGCGCGGGTCCCACCATTATGGCGGTTGTCCCGCGTGACGATCAGGAATTCTTTGCCCGCGCGCAGGAAGCTCTGCCGCAGAGCGAAAAGCTAAAGCATTTTACCGTTTACCGCCTGCTGCCCGATAACACAGGCGCAACGGTGGAATAAGGGAACAGGGAGGAAGAGGTCTTTATGGGTCTTATCGTACAAAAGTTCGGCGGTACCTCGGTCAAGGATCGTGACCGCATCTTTAATGTTGCGCGCATTGTGGCCAACACCCGCAACCAGGGCAACGATGTTGTTGTTGTTGTTTCTGCCCAGGGGGATACCACCGATGACTTGATTACCAAAGCGGCCGAGATCACCAGTGATCCGTCCCACCGCGAAATGGATATGCTGCTGGCCACCGGCGAGCAGATTTCCATCTCGCTGCTGGCCATGGCGCTGCAGGAAATCGGTGTTCCGTCCGTCAGCCTGACCGGCTGGCAGGCCGGCTTCAACACCGACCGCGCTTACACCAAAGCCCGCATTAAGCGCCTGAACACCGAGCGTGTGGAAAGTGAGCTGGCCCGCAACCGCGTGGTAGTTGTAGCTGGTTTCCAGGGACTGAACCGTTCGGATGATATCACCACCCTGGGCCGCGGCGGCAGCGATACTTCCGCCGTTGCCTTGGCAGCCGCTCTGCATGCAGACCGCTGCCAGATCTATACCGATGTGGAAGGTGTGTATACTGCCGACCCGCGCAAGATTCCCAAGGCTACCCGCCTGAAGGAGATCACCTTTGACGAGATGCTGGAACTGGCATCCCTGGGTGCACAGGTGCTCAACAACCGCAGTGTAGAACTTGCCAAAAAGTATGGCGTCGAGCTGGAAGTTCTGTCCAGCATCAATCCGGTGCCCGGCACCGTTGTTAAGGAGGAAACCAAAGTGGAAGGTATGCTGATCAAAGGCGTTGCAAAAGATGAGGACGTCGCTGTTGTTTCAATCCTGGAAGTTCCCGATGTGCCGGGTATGTCCTTCAAGGTGTTCAGCCTGCTGGCACAGAAAAACATCAACGTGGATATCATTCTGCAGTCTTCCGGCAGCGCTGGCTGCAAGGATGTGATCTTTACCTGCTCCAAGGGCGAAGCCGAAACCGCTCGTGCAGTGCTGGAATCCAACAAGACCCGCTTTGGCACTGATAAGATCACCGTCAACAATGACTGCGCCAAGGTCAGCATTGTCGGTGCTGGTATGCAGAGCCACCCTGGCACGGCTTCTACCATGTTTGAAGCTCTCTACAGCCAGAACATCAACATCCATATGATCTCTACCAGCGAGATCAAGATCAGCGTGATCATTGATAAAGCCGATGCTGACCGTGCTGTTGCCGCCATCCATGATGCTTTCATCCAGTAAGCGGTAATATCCATCTGGTGTAAAAAGTTTACAAGTTTCAGCCCCTGCCGCCCGGCGGGGGCTGTTGCCATATCCGGTACGGAATGGTATAATCAAACGCACAGCCGGGTGGGAATCATTCCCGCAAGCCCGGTTGTGCCCAATGTATTCTGCTGCAAAGGAGGTAACATATGGAATATATGGACGAAACCACCCTTGCCCACAAACACACCAGCCCGTGGCTGATTGCGTTCCGGATCATTTTTACCATTGCGCTGGTCTGGTGCATTCTGTTTATCTTTCATAACTCGCTGGAAACCAGCTCCATCTCGTCGGCCCGCAGCCATGAGGTCATGCAAAAAATCAATGCCATCCTGGCACATCTCAATATCGGCCCGCTGAGCGAACATGTTGTGCGCAAGCTGGCGCATTTTTCAGAGTTCACGCTGGAAGGCTTCCTGCTTATGCTCTGCCTGCGGGTTTATACCCGCCGTTTTGTGCGCCATGTCAGCTGGCCCGTGCTGGGCGGCATGGCGACCGCGCTGCTGGATGAAACCATCCAGCTGTATGTGCCGGGCCGCACTTCGTCCGTGCGGGATGTGTGGATCGACTTCGGCGGTGTGATTGCCGGTTTGTTCGTGGCCCTGCTGTTGCTGCTCATCGTGCGCGGGCTGACCTCTTTCCATGCCATGAAAAAAGAAAACCGCCGCCTGCGTGCCGAACGGGCCGAGCTGCTGCGCCAGCAGCGCGCCGACCGGATCAACACAGCGGATGACCGTCCCGAAAGCCCAGATAGGAGAGAATATTTATGACAGAACAACAGGCGATTGAAGCCCTGCACGCCCTGCCGCGCCTGCCCCGCAGCGGCGCATCCCTGGAGCGTATGCAGGCACTGCTGGACCACCTTGGAAACCCGGAAAAGCAGTTTAAGTGCATCCATATTGCGGGCACCAACGGCAAGGGGACCCTTGCCGCTATGACATCTTCTATCCTGACCCATGCGGGCTACAAAACGGGCCTTACCATCAGTCCGTATGTTCTCAATTTTCGGGAGCGTTTTCAGATCAATGGACAGATGATGTCCCCACGCACCCTGGCCAGCCTGACCCGGAAAGTGCTGGATGCTGCCGATGCCATCATCGCTGAGGGCGGGGAAGGCCCGGTGGAGTTTGAAGCCGTTACCGCCATTGCCTTCCTCTGGTTTGCCCGCCAGAAGTGTGATTTTGCCGTGGTGGAAACCGGCCTTGGCGGCCGCTATGACGCCACCAATGTCATCCCCGCGCCGCTGGTTGCGGCCATTACCCGCATCGGCATGGATCATACCGAAATTTTGGGCGATACTCTTGCCGAGATCGCCGCCGAAAAAGCCGGTATCATCAAAGAAGGTAGCGTGGTTGTCTGCTACCCCGAGCAGCCGGAGGAGGCCATGGGCCCGCTGCTGACCGCCGCGGCCAACGCGCATACCTCGCTGGTGGTGCCGGATACCGCCGATTTGCAGCAGCTCAAGTGCCGCCCGCTGGAAAACTATGTTGATTACGGCGGCTATCGTGCTCTGCTGCAATTCCCCGGCAAGCATCAGGCCAACCATGCCGCTATGGCGGTGGAAATTGCCCTGGCCCTCTGGCGGGAATACCATTACGAGATCCCCGATGAAGCGATTGAAACCGGTCTGCGGGATGCCAAAATGCCCGCACGGATCGAGGTCATGCGCCGCCACCCGTTGCTGCTGCTGGATGGCTGCCACAATGCCGATGGTACCGCAGCCCTTGCTGCAACTCTGAAAGAAGCCGGATATGACGGCAACCTTGTGGCGGTCCTTGGCCTGCTGAAAGATAAGGATCACAGCAAAATGCTGGAAAACCTGGCCCCCTGCTTTGAGAAGGTCTTTACCGTCACGCCGGATAGCCCCCGCGCCATGACGGCAGAAGAACTGGAGGAGGAAGCCAAGTACCATATGGATGCCGAAGCCGCCCCCAGCGTGGCAAAGGCCATCCGCCTTGCGGTGGATTACGCCGATGAAAACAACCTGGCTGGTGTGGTGGTGTGCGGCAGCCTTTACCTTGCTGCTCAGGCCCGTCCGCTGCTGCTCAAAGAAGCGGAAAAGTAACCCCAATTCCAACAAAATATGCGCACAGCGCCCTGTATACTGGGAACATACCCCAGCAGCAGGGCGCTTTTTGCTGCTATTACCAAAAATGAAAGAGGTGGACAACCCCCTTGGCGAAAGTTTGTTTTGTTCCGGCGCAGGGAACATTGGCGGCTTACCTGACCGGTGAGATCGACCACCATGCCGCGCAGGCCCTACGGCGTGAAATTGATGCGCAGATCGATGCCCGCATGCCGGAATTGCTGACGATGGATTTTTCCGGCGTTACTTTTATGGATTCCTCCGGTGTGGGGCTGATTCTGGGCCGCGGGCGCCAGATGTCCGGCCTGGGTGGGCGGCTTGTTGTGCAAAACGCACCGGATACCGTGCGCCGCATGCTGGACCTGGCGCATATCCATTACGTTTGATCGTGGGGGAGGTCACATCATGAAAATGCTGAATCAGGTCAAAATGACCTTTGCCAGCCGCAGCGTCAACGAAAGTTTTTCCCGTGCGGCACTTGCGGCGTTTCTGGCCCAGGCGGACCCGACCGTGCCGCAGCTGGCAGATATCAAAACGGCCGTGTCAGAAGCTGTCACCAACTGCATCGTCCATGCCTATCCGGATACCGTCGGCCCCATTACGATGACGGCTGTTTTGTATGAGGGCGGCAATGTGCGCATTACCATATCGGATAAAGGCGTTGGTATCCCGGACGTTGCCAAGGCAATGGAGCCAATGTATACCACCGGCAACCCGGACGAGCGCGCGGGCCTGGGTTTTGCGGTAATGCAGAGCTTTATGGATCGGGTCCATGTATCCTCTGCGCTGGGACGGGGAACACGCGTTACCATGAGCCGTCATCTGGATTCCCGGTGAGTTTTGGCGTGTGCGCTCCTACATAGGGCAGAATCAGCCAGTACAGCAGAGTGGAATCTGTTGACCGTTGCGGATATGCCCGCTAAAACCGGAACGAATCAACGCCTAGTGGCAGGGCAGACGTTCGTTCCCGATTGCAGGGAGGCAGCTGATATGGCAACCGCAAATCCCACCGCACTTTTTACCACATTACCGCGCACGGAGTTCATCCAGAAAAACCTTGGCCTTGTACATTCCTGTGCTGGCCGCTTTACAGGCCGCGGCATCGAATACGAAGAATTGTATTCGGCGGGCTGCCTGGGGCTTGTCAAAGCGTGCGATGGGTTTGACCCGAACCGCGGGGTCTGTTTCTCCACCTATGCGGTGCCGGTCATCTTGGGTGAGATCAAAAAGCTGTTCCGGGACGGGGGAACTGTTAAGGTCAGCCGTTCGATCAAAGAACTTGGATTAAAAGTGACAGCGGAACGGGAACGCCTGATGAAGCTGACCGGCGCAGAGCCAACCGTGGCACAGCTGGCACAAAACCTGGGGGCAACGCCGGAGCAGGTGGCGGTATCCATTCAGGCTGCTATGCCGGTTGTCTCCCTGACCCCGGCGGATGATGAGGACGGAACAAGAGAATGGGATATTCCGGTGGATTCACCGGAAGAAGTATTGGCGGAACGGATCAGTTTGGCGGAAATATTGAAACGACTGAATGAATCCGACCGGCAGCTCATCTGCCTGCGCTTTTATGCGGGCAAAACCCAAAGTGAAACGGCACAAATCCTTGGTACTACCCAGGTACAGATATCGCGCCGCGAACGGAAGATTTTGAAATGGATGCGTAAAGAGCTGACAAGCGAATAAGAAAACACAAAATGATGGCTGTTTTTCCAATTCGGAGCCATAAAAACTGTGCGATTCGACAAAAGTATGACTTCCGCACGTTTTGTCCTTGACGATGACACTTGTATGTGCTAAAATAACACCACTTTGAATAGCACAGGCGATATCCAATAGGGGGCGCCTGGCTGGACAAAGCAGCATCAGAAAATTTGGAAAAACCTCAAAAAAGCTGTTGACAAATCAAACCTGATGTGGTATTCTAATAAAGCTGTCCGGAAGACAGCGGCTGATTGAAAAGATTGTTTAAGAAAATTTCAAAAAAGTACTTGACAAACAGGACTTGATGAAGTAAAATAAACAAGCTGTTTCAAACAGCGCAGGACCTTGAAAATTGAACAATACTGAAACTTGTGGAACCTTAAACGTGATGG
>OLYN01001525.1_pt1 | contig 11686 bp, 10 predicted proteins | sample 1674231 | NCBI WGS metagenome assembly OLYN01 (sample SAMEA103958153, study PRJEB25191) | human gut metagenome
TTCTGGTAATTGGTATTCGCTTTTTGAATACTTTTTATAAAAAATTTTATTTATGGAGGTTTCGCTATGAAATCAAAAAAAATATCAAAATTATTTTATCTCTCTTTTATATTAATATTTTGTATATTAATATTTACTTTAACCTGCAAAAATCCATCGGGACCTGGTATCGATTTTAACTTACGAAATTGGTATATAATGCAAGGAATGGCTGCAGGTCCAGGTTATACTGGAAATATTACTTATGGCGATAGCAATTGTATTTGGCCCACTAATTTTGGTGGACAGTATAGAGTTTTTACAAATCAAGGAACTACACATTATAGAATACCAGCATTATTGACGCTACCAAACGGAGATATCTTGGCATTTGCAGATAAAAGATATAACGGTGCGGGAGATTTGCCTAATCAAATAGAAGTTATGGTAAGAAAAAGCACTAATAACGGAACAAATTTTAATGCAGAAAAGAGAATAACGCCACCAAGCGCAAGTAAAAAAGACGGACATGGCGATACGGCTGTAGTTTTAGATAAAAAGACAGGGCATATATTGGCTTTAGTTGCCGCAGGACAGGGTTTTTTGAAGTCTACTCCTCATGACCCAATTAGAATAAAAGTAATTAGAAGCAAAGACAATGGAGATAGTTGGTCTGAGCCGATAGATATAACCTCTCAAGTTTACGGAGATGGATGCGAAGACCCTACAAGGAGATATTGGTATGCCGCTTTTGTTTCCTCTGGCAACGGACTTCAAATGAGAAACGGAAGAATAATGTTTATAATAAATGTTAGAGAAAGTTCTTCAACTTTAGCTACAAGTTTTAGAAATTACGCTTTATATTCCGATGACGGCGGATATAAATGGAAGGTTAGTAGAGGAAGCCCAAAAAATCCAAAAGGCGGAAACGAGGCAAAAGTTGTAGAACTCAATGACGGCTCATTGCTTATGCATATTCGCTGGACGCCAAATAGATTACAATCAAGGTCTTACGATTACGGAGAAACTTGGACGGAAGCTACAGTAATAAATGGTATTCCTGCATCTCATTCAAATGGAGATTTGATTGTCTATACTTCTAAAAAAAATAAATATGATAAAGACAGACTTATCACTTTGGTTGATAAGCGTCCTTGGGGCAATAATTATAGCAAATGCATATGCAACGGAAATGGAAATTGCAATGCTGGTACTCCAGGATGCCCTACATTTTATGTGAGCTATGACGAAGGAAAAACCTGGACAAATAGTAGAAGACTTTATACTGGTCATGCTGGATATTCCTCTTTAGCTATTCTTAAAGACGGAAGCATTGGAATATTGGCAGAATTGGGTAATTCGTGGAATGGACCAATATATTTCCTAAGAACAAGCATAGAATGGTGCAATCCTAATGATAATCCTTGCTCACCGAATGTTAGCGCTAAAAAATAAAGGAGGTTATTAGTATGATAAAGTTATTAAAAACTTATAGGTTAATAATTTTTATGATTTTGATATCGTCTCAACTATACGGTTTTTACGGAGATGGCGGCGGTAGAAGTTTCATAGATTTTTTAATGGATATGAATCAATTTAGAGGGAGAACCGACCAAGTAGGCGTTCTTTTGGGACCGTCTAACTATAGGTTTACCGTAGGCTTTAGCGGTAGGACTTCGGGAATAATTCTCGATAATTGGACGAACGATTATAAAGAAACTCCAAAACTTACCGTTTATTTAAGACCTGGCGTTACCGTAGGATTCGGGATGAAAACCGAAAATTTTAATTTTGGTTTAGGATATCAATTTAGATATTTGCATAAGGATTATCAGGTTCATACTCCTATGTTTACATTTACGGCGCTAGGTAATACTTTGAGATTTAATCTGCCAATTGCAATAGGAGTTGGAAGCGGAAATGCAAAGAATACTTGGTTAGTTTCCACAGGTATAGAGACAAGATATTATCCTAAATGGATTATAGACCAAATTCGTTTATATATTTTCTACGGATACGCTAGAATTTCGTATGCAAAATATGGCTTCAAAGAAGAAAATTTACAGATAGACGAAAATGCCAAAAATGTTTATAAAGCCATGTCTTCGGTAGGATTTGATTTAAGGCTTTACTTTAAAATTGATAAAGAAAGTAAAAAACAATTAGAAGAAAGAGGCAAAAATTTACCTTTCTCAATAGAGCCTTATTTTAGATTTTTATATAACTGCGCTTTGCGAACTTTGGAAAATCAAGGCGGAAGACATATAAGATATGGCGGAAACAACTACGATATTAACGCTTACGGATTTGACCCTGATAGTTTAGGCGTGAATTTTAGTTCCGATGAAAAATTTTCTGGCGGTTATATCGGTAGTCTGCCTCCAATTCCAAATCCTCAAGGGCAAAATACTATATCCGATATTTACAGAATCGGTTTAGCTTTTCCTGTGGGATTTAGAGTGCAAAGCGAATATTACGGTTTGTATTTAGAGCCTTCGCTCAGCCTTACTTTGATAGACGGAAAAAATATTGCAATAAGCGGGATTTCTAAAAGAGGACCTTTCTTTACTTTAGGATGGGTAATTTATGGCGAGATATTTTTAACGCCGATACCCGAAATTGAGCTTTATTTAGCCGTTCAAACGGGAGGAGCTACAAGGCTTGGAGGAGCTTTAGACCCAGCTTATTTGAATGGAACGAGCTTGATTTTTAATACGGATTGCGGGATAACATATTATTTTTAATTATCATTTCTTATCTATAATTTATAGACGCATGGAAATATCTTTATAAGGATGTTTCCATGCTTTTTTAATTAAAGGATTGGCTTTCTATTTTCATAAAATATAGCTTATTTGTTTAATTTTGACGAATATAAAAAATATATAAAAGCGCTTTTTACAAAAAGATAATGCAATAATTACTTGATAAAAAATAAAAGCCCTAATAAATTAATATTAAGGCTTTTTTATTTGTTATCTTAAGGTTATAATATAATTCCATTTCGGTAAAGGATATCTTCCCGTTTTTCCTACGCTTCTTCCATTTATATCGGTAATTTCGGCTTCCGCGTAAAGTATATATCTTCCTTTAGGCAAATAACTAGCTCCAGCGATAGAAGAACTTCTGCCCGCAAAATAAAATTGAGTTTGAGCTTGTCCGTCTATAACATATATTTTAGGCAAATAGAATATTAAATTTCTGCTTAAAATATTATAATTATCGTCTATTCTTCTTGCGTAAACTCTTATTCTTGCAAATTTTCCTTGAGGCGGAGTTTTTACGGCTAATGTAATTAATAGAGGATTACTCCTTGAAGCTATAAATCTGTCGTTATAATTTATAATAAAAGAACTTATTCTTACATTTTGATTATAAGCGGTTTGATTATCTACAGTCGAAGAAGTATTATCGTAAACATAAGGAGAATCTTTTTTAGGGAAAGTATTAACTTTAGGTTTAGTCGGAGCTATATCGGGAATATTATTAGTATTAACTTCGTATAATCCATTATTGTCTAATTGAATAGGATAAGGTAAAGAATTCGTATCGATAGCCGCATTTGTATCAATCGGCGCTATATTATTGTTAGTCGATAAAAAATCTTTTTCTTCTTTCGTTATATTATCTCCGAATATATCGTCTATAGTAGTGTCGCTTTCAATTTCATTATTGAAACTTTCGCTATCTATACCGCTTACAGCTTCAAATCTCTTATTATTAAGAAAACTTCTTGTAATAAAAAATCCCGCCACTAAAATAGTAATAATTATAAGAATTATTATAAAAGGTTTTAATTTTGCTCTGATTTCAATAGGCATAATTCACATCCAAAATTTAAAATTATATGTATAATTAATCGGATAAATAAAAAATTATATTATAAAAAATATTATAAAAAATCATTGTTCGCAAAGAAAATTTTTAAGTTCCTTTGATAAATCAATATCCGCTAACTTTTTTAACGCTTTTATTTGTAATTGTCTCACCCTCTCACGCGTAATATTTAATTCTCTTCCCGTATCTTCCAAAGTTTTAGGCTCTTTTCCATATAAACCAAATCTTGAAATAATTACAATTCTTTCTTTTTCGTTTAATGTTTCTAATGCTTCGGTTAAAGTTTCTTGCAAACTATTTGTAAATACTTGTTGATAAGGAAAAGGAAAATCTTTATCTTCTATAGCCGAATTTATATTATAAGAGTTTATATCGTCATTAGAATCTTTATAAATAATATCCGAATTATATATTGCCCGAGTAAACATAGTTATTGACGACAATATTTTTCTGTCGATTTTCATTTCTTTTGCTATCTCTTCAATTGTAGGCTCTCTATTTAATTTTTGATTTAAATATTTCGATATTTGAACGCTCTTTTTAATTAATCTTGCTATATGCATAGGAAATCTAACTATATGTTTTTTGCTTGATATTTCTTTAACTATGCTTTGTTTTATCCACCATACGCCGTAAGTTGAAAATTTAAATCCTTTTCTATATTCAAATCTTTTTACGGCTTCTATAAGTCCTATATTTCCTTCGTCTATTATATCAATAAAAGGAACTCCGCTATTATAATATTTTTTTGCAACGCTTATAACGAGTCTTAAATTAGATTTTACCAATTTATTTTGTATCGCTTCTATTTCTCTATCAAGTAAAAAAGCTTTTTCACATCCTTCTTCCAACTCCGCTCTCTCTTCTCTGCATGCTTCGAGTCTCTGCCATAAATCTAATTCTTCTTCTTTAGAAAGTCGGCGAATTTCTCCCATCTGTTTTAAATATATACCCAAAGGACTGTTATATTCTTCGTTATTATTAATATATTCTTTATGCAATTTATTTAACCCAAATTAATAAATATAAACTGTTATATAATAATAAACGATTTTAAGAAATTTTCAAGTTGTATTATGATAATCGATTTTTATTTAGAATATTTTAAACTTCTTTAATATAAACTTTATTCATTTTAGCAGGTTTTATAGGATTATCGTTATAATCTCTATCTAAAGCTACTATTTTATCGGCTACATCCATTCCGCTTATAACTTCGCCCCAAACCGTATATTGTCCGTCTAAATAAGGAACATTAGCGACACAAATAAAAAATTGAGAACCTGCGCTATCTTTATGCTGACTTCTTGCCATAGAACAAATTCCTCTTTTATGCGAAATATCGTTAAACTCCGCTGGGATATTAAAATCTGGTCCGCCCGTGCCATGCAAAGCTCTATTCGGTTGTTTGCTTAAAGGGTCGCCGCCTTGAATCATAAAATTTGGTATAACTCTGTGAAAAAGCGTTTCGTCATAAAAACCTTGATTTGCCAATTTTTTAATCGCTTCAACATGTTTCGGAGCTTTATCTGGAAAAAATTCTATCTCTATAGTTCCAAAATCGGTTTCTATAAATAAATGCTCTTTCATTTTTAATCTCTCTAAATTTTAATTAATAGTTTTTATATAAACTCTATTCATTCTTGCAGGCTCTAAAGGATTATCGTTTCTATCTCTTTTTAAAGCCACTATTTTATCAACCGCATCCATTCCGCTTACAACTTCGCCCCAAACCGTATATTGTCCGTCTAAAAAAGTGGAATCGGCAACGCAAATAAAAAATTGCGAACCTGCGCTATTTATACTTTGACTCCTTGCCATAGAACAAATTCCTCTTTTATGCGAAATATCATTAAACTCCGCTGGAATAACAAAATTTGGTCCACCCGTGCCATGCAAAGCTCTATTTGGTTGTTTGCTTAAAGGGTCGCCGCCTTGAATCATAAATCCCGGGATAACTCTATGGAAAAGCGTTCCATTATAAAATCCTTGATTTGCTAACTTTTTAATAGCTTCAACATGTTTCGGAGCTTTATCTGGAAAAAACGCTATCTCTATAGTTCCAAAATCAGTTTCTATAAATAAATGTTCGTTTGAAGTTTTAGGTTTTTGAGCTATAAGCACAGTCGTAAATACCGCTATAGACAAAACCGCTATTATAATTATTTTTAATTTTTTTAACATTAAAATCCCTTCCTACCAATTTTATTTATTAATCATAAAAAACGATAATATAAATTAATAATCGTAATTTTTTTATTAAAATTTATATCGACAAAATTATTTATTTATACTTTCATAACTATTTTTTGAGTCGTAAGTTCCTTTTCTTGTCTCGCCTTTCAAACTCGGTATAGTTAATATTTGTCCTTTTATTATAATATTAGGGTCTTTTATTTTATCTTTATTTGCTTCGTATATTTTTCTCCATAATCTTCCGTCTCCGTATATAAAATCATAAGAAGCAATAAGCCATAAAGAATCCGTATTTTTAGTTCTTTCCACAACCGTATAATATTGCGGGAATTCTCCCGTAAAAATAGTTTCTTTTGTAGTTTTAGTTTCCGCAGTTTTCATGCCTTTAGAATCCGTAGTTCCCATTGTATTAACAAGAGCGATAACATTTTTTGAATGCATTAAAGAATTTGAATAATCTTCAGCCTTCAAAGAATAACTAGCATTCGACAAAGATTTTGAAGCTTCGTTATATATATCGGCTTTTGAATTATTATAACCTTTTTCTTTAGCTTTATTTAATGATTCTTGAGCTTTTGCATAGGCAAGCGGCGCTTCCAATCTGTCTAAAATATCAACCGCTTCTTTTGCGGATAATGAAGAGTTTGTATAATCGGTTTCATTCAAATAAGAGTAAGCGTTATTTTTTAAGTTTAATATTTCTTTATCGTTATTATCTCCGTTGGTTAAAACAGATTCTTTTATTAAATATTCTCTTCTTGAATCTATAGAAAGCAAATTATAACCTAATTGAGATTTTAAAGCGGAATCCTCATATTTAATTATCGTGTTGCTATAATCGTTATCGTTTGAAGCTATAGAAAATATACTTTGAGCGGACTCTATATCATCAACTGCTAACTTGTAAAGGTTTGAAGTTTTTTGATTAGTGTTTCCGCCTATTCCTTTAAATAAACTTAATTTTCTTTCGGCATCGATTTGACTATTTAAAAGATATCCGTAAACTTTATATTTAGATATAAATCTCTGCGAATGTTCTTGACTCTTTTTAGCAAATTCTATACTCTGTTCATAATCTCCATTTTCATGCGCTTCTATTGCCAATTCTCTATATCTTTGAGCTAATTTATAATCTTCTTCTATAGAAAGAGATTGTCCATAAGCCAAATATGATAAAGAAAAAATAAATAAAAATAATAGTTTTTTCATTTTAATTACTCCAATTTATAAATTAAATTTAAAATCTAAAAATTAATTATTATAATTATTAGTATAATATTTTTCTATTTCTTCCATCTCTTTAATTTTTAATTCCGCTTCTTTTATGCTTTTTGAACTTTCGTCAAATATTCCTTTTGTGGAAAAATAAGCCCTATTATGCAGCTTTTTAGCCTGCAAGAAATAATTAACCGCTTCCTCATAATTATTCGTTCCAAAAGCTTCCACTCCGTTAATATAATATAATTCGGCAAGCTCGTAATTTTCCTTATCAATTTTATAAGCCTTTATATCTTTTGAATATACTCTTTCTAAAGTAATTTCTTCTTTTAAAGTTTCGGCATATTTTGGAAGTCCTTCATTTAATACGGTTTGATAAGAATTAGACGCCGTAGTCAATAAGTTAGCAAGTTTTTTAGATTCTTTGCTATTATTATCGTCTATCAATATAACCGCTTCGGAAAAACTCGCTTCCGCTATATCGAACTGCTCTTTTGAATAATCTTGCAATTCATACTTAACCGCTTTTTCTCTCAAACTTGAAGCGTCTTTATACTCTTTTAATGGCATAGTTTCGCCGCAAGATATTACAAAAATCAAAATAAAAATTAATAATTTTAACTTCATAAATACTCCTATTAGTATAATGTTAAATGTTATATCAATGATTATAAAAGTCAATAGTTTATATTTAATTAATTTATAAATTATTGCTTATTTCATACTATCTAATTCTTTTTTTATTTTAGCGTAAACTTCTTCAGGAGTTCCAACGCTTTCTATTTTTATTATTTTCGCCTTGTCTTTATCTCTATAAAATTCTAAAACGGGCTTGCTTTGTTTTTCAAATACTTCAATTCTATTTCTTATAGTCGCTTCATTATCGTCCGCTCTTCCTCTCTTTAATAATCTTTCTACAATAATATCTTCCGAAGCGTAAATATCTATAACAGCGTTTATTTTATGATTTAATTTATTCAATATTATATCCAACTCTTCGGCTTGTTTCATAGTTCTCGGAAAACCGTCAAGCATAAAACCGTTTTTACAATCGTCTTTTTTTATTCTCTCGGCAAGCATATCTATAACCAAAATATCTGGCACTAATTCTCCCTTATCCATATGAGATTTTGCCATTTTTCCAAGTTCAGTTCCGTCTTCAATATTCTTTCTTAACATATCTCCCGTTGAAATATGAGCTATAGAATATTCCTTATGTATAAAAGCCGCTTGAGTTCCCTTGCCTACTCCAGGCGCTCCGATAAAAATAATATTAAACATATTATGCCTCCAAAAATATTTATTATATTAATAGTATATTAAAATAAAATATATTTGTCAAACATTAAACTAAATTTTTTTATCTATTATAAATTTTATAAATTACCATCTATACGAATAAGTTAAATTTGCTCCTCCTAATCCCATATTAAAAGCCAATTTTTCAACGCTAAAATTATTTTCATTTATCCAAAGCATATAATATATTCCCGTAGTTAAAGCAAAAGCGCTCGTTATAACCATGCCCGCAATATAGAAATTATAAGCGGTTTTATAGCGACTCAAATCTATTGGCGGACTATTCGGAGCATTTTTATATTTATCGTAATAATTAACCATAGTCGTATCTAAAATTTCTTCGGCAAAAATATAACTTCCTAAAGTAAATATTCCCGCCGCAATCGTTAATCCTAAAAATACTTTTGTATTTCTTTCATAGTTTTTAAATATTCTATCTGCCAAAGTAGGAATTTTAATTGGTTTCATAGTAGGTTTTAAAAATAAAGAATTAGTGCTATCAACCGTAAAAACTCCATAATAATCCATATAATTTGAATTTGTTATTTTTATTGAATAAGTGCCAAATCCAAAATTTCTATCTATAATTGGCGAAGGGCTTTCTCTTATTCCGTTAATAACTACGGCGCTTTTTTCTTCTCCTGGAATTTCTATTTGAACTCTTGCAATATTAGTCATTCTGCTTAATGAAAAATTTAATTCTATATCTTCGCTTGGTTTTTCAAATGATAGCATCGTATCAATGGTTTCATACATATCTTTTTTTATCGTAAATCTATGGCTATTTGTAGTTAAAGCTGGAATATATAAAGTATCTCCGCTAACTCCCATTAAAATATTATCTATATAAATAAAAGAGTTTTCAGGTTCTACATCGATTGATATTACTCCCGTTTTATCTAAATGGCTTATTCTATTTGCAATATCCAAAGCGTATAATGGAATTTGCTCGTCTATTCCCGCTTCCGAAAGTTCTACTTTATAAGAATTAATTTTTCTTTCTTTTATATAAGCGACATAAGTAGTAATTATAATATTTGGTCTTTTATATTCTACAGTTCCAAAAATAGATATATCCGAGTCTCTTGTAAAAACATAATCTTTAATATCTTTTCCAAAATATTCATAATAATTATATCCCGTATCGATTTTTTGCAAAAAGTCATTTGTATTTTTAACTATTACATTACTTCCTTTGTATTCTATAATAATTTCATCGTCATTTAAGAAAAAATATTTGCTTTCAGGTCCGACATATTTTACATTACTGCGAACTCCTCCCCAATTCGTATAATAAGTATATTCGTAATTTGTCGCTATAGTTTCGTTGCTTCCTTCTTTTGCAGAATAAATTATATTTGTAAATTGAAATACTTTATAATCGTAAGCTCTTTCAAAATTTACGGGAGTTAAATTTAAATTCGTTTCCGTTTGAAGTTTTAAAGTTTTATTATAATCAAGTTGATTTGCAATAGCATCGGCAACCGTAAAAGTTAAATAATTATAATTTGTATTTGCGCTTAAATTACTATAAATGTAAATGTCTATTTTTACTCTGTCTGAAGCCGTATAATAAGGACGAACTTCTTCCATAGTAATCGGTTTTCCGCCAAAAGAATGCAAAAAACTATACGATATAAATGCAAACGCAATGACAAAATATTTAATATGCATAATTATTTCTTCATTATTAATTAAAAGTAATTTTATATTAAAAAATATCTTTTATCAATATATAATATTATTATATATAACCAATATGTATTTAATAGATTAAAAATAAAAAAATATATAATTAATATAATTTTAACGCTTGACAAAAATATACTAATAGTGTAAAATATATTAAGTTAAACAAAAAAATATTTTTTGGGCCAATAGCTCAGTCGGTAGAGCATCGCCCTTTTAAGGCGGTTGTCGAAGGTTCGAACCCTTCTTGGCTCAAATAGGTTTTATAACCTACAATATTATTAAATGTGCCGGTGTGGTGAAGTGGTTTAACACACAGGATTTTCATTCCTGCATTCGCGGGTTCGAAACCCGTCACCGGTTCATTTTTATTTTTTAATCTTTAAATATTTCTTAAAATTATTTCAGAATAAAAAACAAATAGCAATTTTTTTTCTCGGAGTGTTTAGTATTAGGAGCGGTAAAAGAAAACGGCGAAGTTGCTTCATTAATCGTCAATGAAGATTGCGATTAGGTTAATTATTATTTATATAAAAAATAATCTCACCATTTCAAACAATCCCACTAAACATAAACAAAAAATTCTAACCGCAATTTTAAAGGAATTACTAAAGAACATTTAGCTATGATTTAAAAACTAAAAATAATTTTATAATTTGATTTTATAAATTTTATTAATAAATAACTTTGGCTAATTAAAATTATCCATATGAATAAGAAACCTTTTAATTCATTGGCTTCTGCCATCCTTTGGCAAAACGATTATTTTGTTCTTTAATTCTTTCGTAATATGCGGGCAGTCGCCACCTACAAAGGCTGTAAAAAGTTCTACTTGATTTTATAAACGCGGTTATGATTAGCGTAAACATGAAAACTTTTAAGTCATGAGAAAAAAGAAATTTATCAATATGGAAATCAAATAATGCTTGAAGAAGAAAGAAGAGAGGAATAAAAGAAAGAGTAAAAAAAGAAATTATACTTATCGTTAAAGATATAAAAACTAAAAACATGGACATTAATCTTATAAGCGAGATAACGGGCTTAAGCATAGACAAAATAAGAAAACTTTAAATAAACAAAAAAAACCATGACGAACCAAAGCTTGCTATGACTTGATAAACTAAAAATGATTTGATATTTTTCTAACATTGCAACAGTTTTATAACCTATTTATTGTATCCTCATTGCAAGCAAAAACTACTTGTAATGAGGATTTTAATAAATTTATTTAATAAATTGAGGAATTGATTATTTATTTGTCACCATTTACATTTTAGAGTGTTAAAAATAAAATTATAACTTTGCTTCCCTGACTATTATTAGTTATGTTAAAAGTGTCATCTTTTAAAGAAAGTTTTGTCTACATTATTTAATTTAAAATTAATATATTTATGTTTAGTTTAAAATCGTCCACTTGTATTTCATTTAAATTAGTAAATGTGTCAAATGTATTAGTGTAGATATTTGA
>OLYN01001531.1_pt1 | contig 11647 bp, 10 predicted proteins | sample 1674231 | NCBI WGS metagenome assembly OLYN01 (sample SAMEA103958153, study PRJEB25191) | human gut metagenome
CTCAGCGGCTGAGAATAAAGGAGAATTTGAACATGAAATATGTCTGCGATATCTGCGGCTATGTCTATGACCCCGAGCTCGGCGATCCCGACAACGGCGTCGCCCCCGGCACGCCTTGGGAGGAAGTCCCCGAAGACTGGACCTGCCCCCTCTGCTCGGTCGGCAAAGACCAGTTCAGCCCGGAAGAATAAAAGAACAGATACCCGGAAGCAGCGCTTCCGGGTATCTTGATATCAGATATTACGCGGGCATCATGCCAGCGGCAGGATTGCGTAGCGGAAGCTTGGAACCCCTTTCTTCGAGTACGAGACAAATTCCAGCTGTATCAGCGTGCCGTCCGCTTTTTCTCCATCCGTAATATCGCGAAGGTACATCACATCTTCTGTCTTTTTCGGTGTGAAATTATATACGACTGCATACGGCGATGTCTGCAGCCCCTGTTCTCCCTCGGACGCCGCACGCATATAGGCCTGCACATTATGCGTCAGGGCGCCGCCTTCCCAGGATAGTCTGAGCCGATTTTCTTCTGCTGACGCCGGTGCATCTGCAGCCGCAGATAACGCTTCCTCCGGCGTATCAAACAGCCGGATCTTCTGATCGTTCATCCGAATCGACAGGCCGGTCGCTGCAGGCTGTGGTCTGTGCAAAACTACCGCCATGATTCCAAGACACGCGGAAATGGCGAGCAAGGCCGCAATACAGAAAACAGTACGGCGCGAAGCACATGTAATTGCTTTTTTCATTTCAACTTCTCCTTTTCGGATCCCGTGTCTGCCGCTCTGGTTTTTATTTCTTCTGTCTGATTCAAGTATATCTCAGCTATGACAAATGCGCAACACTTTCAACATCATGCATTTATAAAATTATCCCAATTTAATTATCTGGACCACCCAAATCGTGAAATCTGCCTATTTGCATCTTCGGGCCGGTCTGTGGTACACTACTCGCAGAAAGGAGCGATCTTATGCAAGAATATGAAGTTTTGATCGAGACCATCAACCCCTGCGGGGGTGAGGCGCATGCGAACAAGGAGTTCCGGGAGATCGAGACCGACAGCCCGGAGGCTTACGTCCGCGAGCAGGGCCGCTACCCCATTCTCGATTCCGGCAAAAACGCCGCGGGCGACACCGTCATCACCACCGGCGACGGCAAGGGCGTCATGATCCGCTATACGTTCACCGCGTAAAAGACGCACCCCGGACTTTTGTCCGGGGTGCGTCTTTTACCCGAAGATCACCTGCGCCAGGACGGCGGGTCTGCCGTCGGCGTGTTTGACGGCCATGCGGCAGCGGCCTTCTTCCCGGCGGCAGAAGACGCCGAGCGTCTCGCCCTCGAGGCAGGGGCTCGCGTAATGCGCCTCGATGGTCCGGATCATGCCGGAGGCCAGCTCCTTCGCCGAAAAGCAGTCGAGCAGCAGGCGGATGTAGACGACGTTGTTCATGTGCCGCCCCATGTCGATGTCCGTCGCGCGGACCAGGTGGGGATAGACCAGCTCGTCCTGCGTCAGATCGTCGTGAAAGCGCGTGGGCGGTTCGTCGATGGCCGCGCCCGGCCGGAACGGGAAATCCGCCGGGAAGCCAGACTGCTCAAAGCGCAGAATTTTCCCCTCCGGCCCGAGGATCGCCCACTGCGTCCGGCCGAGGGCGACGGTCTTCTCTCCGTGCGTCAGCCGGTAGCTGCGAAAGCAGCGGATGTCGCGGCCCTCGCAGCGCTCCGGCCAGGTCTGCGCCGTCAGCGCGTCCATCAGATATGCCGGCTCGTAAAAGTCCACGCGGCTGTGTACGGTCAGCCAGAATTCGCCCCGCTTCGCCATCGCCGCGCCGCCGACGCCGATCGCCTCCGCATGCTCCGACGCGATGCCCTGAAAGATCGTGAACGCCGCCAGCGGCGAAAGCCCCGCGCGCCTGCCGCACAGGTCCGGGGTCAGAACGATCTGCTTTTCAAAACTGCCTGTTTCCATGGCTGTTTCCGCCTCCTGTTTTTTGCTGTTTGTATTATACCATGTTGGTTTTCTGTTTGCCAGTTTGGTTTCGCTTCGGAATCCTACAATAATTCCAGAAATTTTTCGTTGTTTGCATTGGAATCATGTTGATTTCTGCGCGGGTTTGGAGTATGATAGTCACATGTTTGAGACATACGTCCGCGGTCTTTTGATATGAGGCCGCGCCCGCATTTCATACGCAAGGAGACGTTAGCATGATTATTACGCAAAAGAAGCCCCTGGAAGAGCTCATGGCGATGGTCGGCGACGCAAAGACTGTTGCGATCGTCGGCTGCAACAGCTGCGCAACGGCATGTCATACCGGCGGCGAGCCTGAGGTCGCCGCCCTGGCCAAGGCCCTCGAAGAGGCCGGGAAAAAGGTCGTCGGCACAACGATCGCGGATTACTGCTGCATGAATCTCGGCGTCAAGGGCAAGATGAAGCCCCTGGTCGCTGCCAAGCCGGACTGCGTCATCTGCATGTCCTGCGGCGACGGTGTGCAGTGCGTGGCCAAAAACGCGCCCGGCATCCCCACCTATCCGTCCAACAACACCATGTACCTCGGCGAAGCCGTCCGCTTCGGCGTATGGGAAGAAGCCTGCCACTTCTGCGGCGACTGCGTTCTCGGCCAGACCGGCGGTATCTGTCCCGTGACCCAGTGCGCCAAGAGCCTGGTCAACGGCCCCTGCGGCGGCCAGAAGAACGGCAAGTGCGAAGTCAACCCGGAAAATGACTGCGCATGGATCAAGATCTACAAGCGTCTGGAAGAGATCGGTCAGCTCGATAAGCTCGGCCACACCCGTGAGGACAAGGGCTACGCAAAGTTCAGCTATCCGAGAACGATCAGCTTAAAGGGGAAGAAATAATATGAGTATGTTGAAAGAGGCTTTTGCAGCCGGTAAATTTGGCGTCACCGCCGAAATGGCGCCCCCGAAGGGTTATGATTTTTCTGAGCAGCTCGAAGCTGCCAAGCTCCTGAACGGCAAGGTCCACGGCGTCAACGTAACCGATATGCAGTCCGCCAGCCTCAAGGCCTCCAGCCTTGGCCTGTGCGTCGCGCTCAAGAACGCGGGCGTCGAGCCCATTTTGCAGATGACCGGCCGTGACCGCAACCGTATGGCGATCATGGGCGATATCCTCTCCGCCGCCGCCTTCGGCATCGACACGATGCTCGCGCTCACGGGCGACCATCCCGTCGTCGGCGACTGCCCGGAATCCAAGCCGGTCTACGACCTCGATTCCGTCGGCATTCTGAAGATGCTCACGAAGATGGAGCAGACCAACTGCGACTGCGGCGGCAACGAGATCGCCGGCGGCGCGCCGAAGTTCTACAAGGGCGCTTCCGTCACCCCGGTCTACGACCCCATCGAGCTGCAGATCAACAAGCTGCGCCAGAAGGTCGAAAACGGCGCGGAGTACATCCAGACCCAGGGCATCTTTGATCTTGAGACCTTCAAGCGCTTCCTCGACAAGGTCGACGCAGCGGGCATCAAGACCCACATCATGGCCGGCATCATCCCGCTGAAGGCCGCCGGCATGGCCAGATACATGAACGAGAACGTCCCCGGCATCGCCGTGCCGCAGGATATGATCGACCGTCTGGCCGCAGCCGCCGCCGAGGGCAAGGAAAAGGGCGTCAAGGGCCTGCCCATGCAGCTCGGCATCGAGATGGCCGCAGAGATGATCGCCAGGATCAAGGATGAGCACCTGTGTGACGGCGTGCACATCATGGCCATCGGCGCGGAAAAGAACGTCCCGACCATCCTCGAAAAGGCCGGCGTGACGATCTGACCCCAGCTATATTTCAGCTTCCATCCGTCCAAATGGATCGCCTGAGTTTTCGATACAGACCCAGAATATAGCACCAGCGGCAGCCCCCAGTCCAGGGGCTGCCGCTTTGTATTGTCTTTTTATCTTTTTGTGATCTCCGGTCACTCCCACGGGCTCGGGCCGGTGGGCTCTGTCGACTCCGTCGGGATGTCGGTGCCGGGGTTCCACGGATCGGTGGGATCCGTGGGATCGGTCGGATCGGGTTCATCCGGCTCCTCCGGGATCTCCGGCTCGACGTACGGCGTGCATTTGTACGACGTATCGCGGTGCTTGTAGGTGTCGGTATGCAGCAGCTCGGTCTTCAGGACCTTGCCGCTCGCGTCCACGTAGTCGCGATAGGCCTTGACGGTCTTGCCGGTGTAGGCGTAGTTGACCATCTCGCCCTTGACGTACTTGTTTCCCTGCTTGTCGACGACGAGATTGACGGTATTGCCGTTCTCGTCCACGCCGGTCCCGGCGTCGGTGATCTCGGTCTCCGTGCCGTCGATGACGGTTTTCGGCTGGCGGGTGGCGATGACCTCGTTGTGCAGGACGATGTGGTCGTAGCTCTTATCCTTCGGCGTGGTGCCCATGAGCTTGATGTGGACGTAGCCGCCGGAGACCGACGCGTCGATGCGCAGCGGATGGTCGGTGCTGTTGACGAACTTATAGTCGAGGCTGCCCCAGTAGATCGTCGCGTCCATGCCCAGCTGGACATAGGTGACGGTGAACATGTGCGGGGCCCGCTCGGTGACCTTGAGGTCGGCGTACAGGCAGGCGGTATAGATGGTCGAAGCGACCTGGCACACGCCGCCGCCCTCCTCGGCCTCGCTCTTGCCGCCGGTCTGGTAGACGATGGCCTTCTGGTAGCCCTTCTCGGCCGTGCGCTCACCGACGATCTTGTTGAACGAGAATTCGTCGCCGGGGTTCAGGATGGTGCCATCGATGGCCTTGCAGGCGAGCTCCAGGTTCTTGGTGCGGCCGGCCTGCGCGGTATGCGGGCTGTCGCAGGAGCCGAGCACGTCGGCGAAGTATTCCTTCTCCAGATCCGCCAGCGTGACCTCCGGCTGCATTTCCTCGGCCTGGATGGTGATGGTCGTGCCGGCGTCCGCCATGGCGATCTGCTGCGTGTAATACGACACGTCAAAGCCGAAGCCGACCTTCTCGGCCACGAGCTCCTTCTTTTCCTCGTCGTAATATGCGTCCTTCATCTCGGTGGCGAACTGATCGTAGTACGTCTGCAGATCGACCGGGGCGCAGGGCTCGGTGTCGTAGTCGAATTTCAGGTCGGAGAAATCGCCGCTTTCAAACCGCGCGACGACCTCGTCATAGAGCTTATCGGCGTCGAGCGAGATCTTCGGCGAGCCGGTCACGACCGTGACGGTCTTCGCGTCGGCGTCGACGGTGACGATCGGGTCGATCTTCTCCGAGGCGCAGGCCCGGGCGGTCTGGTCGATCAGGTCGCGGATATACGTCGTGTCCAGATTCTTGCCGGACTCCAGCGCGATATCCTGCCGGTCCTTTTTCGCCTTCTGGTAGGTGATGAGCGCCTTGATGGGGCCGCCGTCGCGGCCGTAGTTCATGGCGGCGTCGGCCGCCTCATCCGGGTTCAGGGCAACGTTCGTCACCTCGGGGGTGAATTCGATCGTCCGGTCCGGCAGGACGACGGTCAGCGTATCGGCGGCAGTCTCCTGCTCGACCGCGAGCTTCACGGCGTTGATGGCCGCGTCGCGCTTGAGCCCGCCGACGTTGACGCCCGCGACATACACGTTCGGGAAGATTGTGTCGCTTCCCTTCAGGATAACGCCATAGGTACAAACGCCGAGCACCGCCAGCAGTGCCACGCACCCGGCAATGACCGCGATCTTCTTTCCGGAGGCGGCGGACGGTTTCTTCTTGGGGCCCGCAGCGGCCTTCTCCGCCGAAGTCTTGTGCGCGGCGGGGCGGCTGGCCTCAAATCTGCCTTTCTTTCTGATAAGGATCCCTCCTATTCAAGCGCCACAGGGCGACATAATCTTTTTTGTGTCTGTATTATACATAAAACGTCGGTTTTTTGCAACGGCATTCCCGACAGGAACGGGCCCCGGAATTCTGAATTTTCTATTAATAATTTCACCCTTCGGCCGTCTGCGCACGCATGGCGGCATAGGTCCCCACGAGCTGCGTGGCGAGCTTCAGCGCATCCTCGCCCTTTTTGAGCTTCACGGACAGCATCGGGACCTTGCCCGCTGAGAAGAAGATCCGCCCCTTGAACTGCGCCTCGGCGCAGCAGGCCGAGATGGCCGCAAAGTCCATCGTGGCGAGGGACAGGAGGATGGCGCCGTCCTTCTGCGTGATCTCAGTGATGCCGGCGGCCGCCGCGCGTGCGCGCAGCAGCGCGATGGCGATGAGGTTCATGACGCCCTTCGGGGGATCGCCGAAGCGGTCGACGATCTCGTCGAGCAGCTCGTCGGCGTCTTCCTTGGTGCGGATGGCCGCCATGCGGCGGTAAAGGTCCATCCGCTGCTCGCCGGAGGAGACATAGTCCTTGTTGATATTCGCCGTGACGGTGAGATCTGCCGTGCATTCGGGTTCCTTCTGCGCTTCCTCGCCGCGCTCTTCGAGCACGGCGTCTTCGAGCAGCTTCAGGTACATGTCGTAGCCGACGGTCATCATGTGGCCGGACTGCTCCGCGCCCAGCAGATCGCCCGCGCCGCGGATCTCCAGATCGCGCATGGCGATCTTGAAGCCGGAGCCGAACTCCGCGTATTCGCGGATGGTGTCGAGCCGCTTCTCCGCGATCTCCGACAGGACCTTGCCCTTGCGGAAGGTCAGGTAGGCATACGCGTGGCGGCTGGAGCGGCCCACGCGGCCGCGGATCTGGTGCAGCTGGGCGAGGCCGAGGCGGTCGGCGTCCTCGATGATGAGGGTGTTGACGTTCGGAATGTCGATGCCGGTCTCGATGATGGTGGTGCAGACGAGGATCTGGATCTCACCGTTCGACATCGACTGCATGACGTCGCCGAGCTGCTCCTCATTCATCTTGCCGTGGGCGACAGCGATCTCCGCCTCCGGGATGCGCTGCTTGATCTTCGCGGCGCACTGGTCGATCGACTCGACCCGGTTGTGCAGGTAATAGACCTGCCCGCCGCGCGCAAGCTCGCGCCGCATGGCCTCGTCCAGAATGCCGTCCTGATGCTCGAGGACGAAGGTCTGCACGGGATAGCGGTCCTGCGGCGGCTGCTCGATGGTGGACATGTCGCGAAGGCCGGACAGGGCCATATTGAGCGTGCGCGGGATGGGCGTTGCGGATAAGGTTAAGACGTCCACGCCGCGGGAAAGTTCCTTCAGCCGCTCCTTGTGCGTCACGCCGAAGCGCTGCTCCTCATCGACGATGAGAAGGCCCAGGTCCTTGAAATGGATCTCCTTCTGCAGCAGCTTGTGCGTGCCGACGATGAGGTCGATCTTGCCGGACTGCAGGTCAAAGAGCGTCTTTTTGATCTGCGCGGGCGTGCGGAAGCGGGAGAGCACGTCGATCGTGACCGGGAACGTCGAAAAGCGGCGCATGGCCGTGAGATAATGCTGCTGGGCAAGGACCGTGGTGGGCACGAGGATGGCGACCTGCTTGCCGTCGAGGATGCACTTCATGGCCGCGCGCAGGGCGACCTCCGTCTTGCCGAAGCCGACGTCGCCGCAGAGCAGCCGGTCCATAGGCGACGGCGACTCCATATCGCGCTTGATCTCGTCGATGCAGCGCAGCTGATCGTCGGTCTCCGCGTATTCAAAGCTCTCCTCAAATTCCTGCTGCCACGGCGAATCCGCCGCGAAGGCGAAGCCCGGCAGCCGCTTTCTTTCAGCGTAGAGCTTGATGAGGCCCGCGGCCAGATCCTTGGCCGCGGCCTTGGCCTTGGCCTTCGTCTTCTGCCACTGGTCGCCGCCGAGCTTGTTGAGGCGCACGGGCGTATCCTCGCCGGCGCCGATATATTTGCTGACAAGATCGAGCTGCGTGGCCGGGACGTACAGGCAGTCCGTGCCCTGATAGGCGATCTTGACGTAATCCTTCGTCACGCCGCCGACCTTCAGCTGCTCCATGCCGACGTAGCGGCCGATGCCGTGGTGCTCGTGGACGACGAGGTCCCCGGGCGTGAGGTCGGTGAACGAATCGAGCTTTTTGCGGTTCGTGGCCTTTTTCGGGGCGCGCGTTTTCTTCCGCTCCTGCCGGACGGCGATCTGCCCCTCTGTTAAGATGGCAAATTTCAGCGTCGGGTATTCAAGCCCCGCAGGAAGCGAGCCCGGCGCGAGCAGGATCTGCCCCGGCTGCGGCAGCTTCGTGAGCGGGAACGCCAGAAGCGCGTTCAGCCCGTTCTGCGCCAGAAGGTCTTTCAGAATTTCGCCGCGCCGCTGGCCGCCGCACAGGACGATCGAGCCATATTGGTTGGCCGTGTAATTTTTCAGGTCCGACGCCGCCGTCTCCAGACTGCCGCCGTAGCCCGGCAGCTGCCGGGCCGTGAACGACAGGAGCTTTTTGGGCGGCAGGCTCTCGGGATACCGGGCCGCGAGGAAGCCGTCGCAGTAGACGACCGCCCGGCCGCGCAGCTGCGCGGCCAGATCCTCGATCGAGCCGTAATAATCGCACAGCTCGCCGAACAGCGTGCCGGAGGTCAAAAACGAGTCGAGCAGCAGGCCGAATTCCTCCGCCTTTTCCTTCTCCGCCCGCTGCAGATTCCCGTGGTCGCAGAACGCGACGACCGCCTCCTGCGACAAATATGCGGCGGCCGTGGTGAACTCCGGATAGATGAGCGCCATATAGCGGTCGGCGCTGGCAAAGAGCGTCTCATTTTCAAGCGCCTCGCAGTCCTTCTGCAGGGTGTCGATCAGCGCCTGATTGGGCGTTTTCCGGCGCTGCTGGCGCGCGATGATCGCGCGCAGGTCCTCACACAGCCCCGCCGTGCCCTGCGGGTGCAGATGCGCCTCCGTCTCCGCCACGGGCAGGAGGACGGCCTCTTCCACGTTTTCCGTGCGCCGCTGGGTGATGGGGTCAAAATAGCCCATGGTGTCGAGCTCGTCGCCGAAAAACTCCGCGCGCAGCGGATTTTCGCACGCGGGCGAATACACGTCCAGAATGCCGCCGCGCAGGGCGAACTGCCCCACGCCCTCGACGAGGCTCGAGCGGGTATAGCCCGCCCGCGTCAGCCGGGCGACCAGATCGTCCACGTTGTATTCCGCCCCGCACCGCAGCCGCACGGACGCCGAGAACAAGACCTCCCGCGGCATCGTGCGCAGCAGCAGCGCGTCCAGGCTCGTCACCAAAACCGGCACCTGCCCCTGCGCCAGCGCGTACAGCAGCCGCAGCCGCTTCTGCTCCCACTGCCGCGAGACGCCGATGGCTCCCGCGAGCGTCAGCTCGCGCGACGGCAGCACCGGCGGCTGCTCGCCCAGAAACGCGCCGAGCTCCGACGCAAGCCGGGAAGCCGCCAGATCATCCTGACACACCGCGACGAGCGGGCGGCCCGAATGCTCGTGCAGCGCCGCGAGCACATGGCTCCGCGGCGCCTGGCTCAGGCCCGAGACGGCAGCGGCCTGCTTCGCCTCCACGGCCTGAAGCAGCTGCATATAATCCGGGCTCTTTTGCAGAAGCGAAAGCAGAACGTTCATGGTCTTCTCCTAAAAAACAAATTAAGGCAACACCGCACAATTGCGTCTGCGCGCTTCGACGGATCTTTTCCGCCAATTCTGCGGTTTGAAAAGCTTGGCTTGGCGAAAAATCTCTCGCCGGATCTGCTTGCCGAATTGTGCGGTGCTGCCTCAGAAATTTCAGACAAACAGGCAACGCGCATAGGAGAGTTTCTCCTATGCGTCCTGGCTTTTCTTATTTTATGCGGCAAACCGCTTAAAACCGCTTGCCGTTATATTCCGCGGCCGCCTTTTCACAGCCGTTTTTCACGATGCACAGCGCCGCCTCCGCCGCGTGCTCCATCGCGTCCTGATAGTCGGGCCACTCGGTCTTCGACACGGTGGAGAGCACCCAGTCGGCCAGGTCGTAGTCCGGGTGCGGCTTGGCGCCGACGCCGATCTTGACCCGCGGGAACTGGTCGGAGCCCAGGCAGGAAATGATGGACTTGAGGCCGTTGTGGCCGCCGGCAGAGCCGTTTTTGCGGATGCGGAGCTTGCCGACGGGGAGCGAAATATCGTCAAACAGGACGAGCACCCGCTCCGGCGGGATCTTGTAGAAATGCGCGGCGGCCTCAATGGCGATGCCGGAGGCGTTCATATATGTCAGCGGCTTCATGAGAAACAGCCGCTGGCCGCCAAAGTCCGCCTGCGCGGTGAGCGCCTTGAAGCGCTCTTTGGAAACCTTGACCTGCAGGCGCGCGGCCAGCATGGCTTGAAAACCGGGTCTTTGGAAGTTCGCCCCAGAATAACCGTCATCTGTGTACCATTGCAGATTGGAAAAGCCGTTCTGCTTCGCATAGGTTTCAAGAATACGCTTCTGGTTTGAAATAGAATTGCTCTCACCTTGCAGCTCGTCCTCGTGGGATAATCTCGGATAAAGGGCGGTAATAAGGTTTCGGGTGGTCTGTCTTAACATAGTGTCCTCCATTTCCGACAGCCAGCCCCACTATTCCGTATGACTATCATACCACACGCCGGGGCTGGCTGTACAGTCCTTTCTGCTTCTTTACGTCCCGTCAAATTGCCGATTTTTGTGTAGCAGCTTCCGCTTCCAGCACTTTCAGCATTTTATCGGCGGCGGTGGCGGTGGTGTCCTGCTTGAAATAGCCGGAAACGACAAGGACAGAATTACCTATGCGGATTTCCGTCACGCAATCCGGGCGGCGGGTGCTGCGGTCATTCTTTGGGGTGTTGGTCATAGGCGGCTCTCCTTTCTGTTCATCAGCTTTTTCAGTTGTCCCATTTTCTCCTGCGCCGTGGCTTTTCGGAAGTTGCTCCCGGTAAAGCGGACAGGAGAACACATTTCAATCAGACGGTCATAAATGCGGGCGTGGGCGGTGTCCTCCGGGTGCTGCAAGTCCTCCAGCGTGAGATTAGTCGTGACGATCAGCGGCCTGCCGCTGCGGTAACGGCTGTCAATCACGTTGTAGACCTGCTCTAAGCCGTATTCCGTTCCCCGTTCCATTCCAAAATCGTCAAGGATAAGCAGCGGGAAGCTGCAAAGTCGGGAGATATATTCATTCCTGCCCTCAAAGCTGGCGGCAAGGTCACCCAATATCAATGCAAAGTTTGTCATGCACACGGGGATTTCACGCTCCATAAGGGCATTTGCGATACAGCCCGCAAAATAGCTCTTGCCTGTGCCAACGCCGCCCCATAGCAGATAGCCAATGTTGCGCTCTTTCATGGTTTCCCAGTTCTCCACATAGAAATGGGCGTGTTCCATTTGCGGGCACTTGCCGTTGTCGTTCTCAAACGTCCAGCCCTGCATAGCCGGGTCTGTAAAGCCCCGCCGCTTCAACCGCTCGACAGTTTCAAGGTGACTGCGCTGTTTCTCTGCGGCTTCCCGTTCCTCACGCTCTGCCCGCTGGCAGTCACATTCTGCCGGGTGGCGGTCACGCCCCAGCCATGCGGCGGTTTCTTTGGGGAAATAGCCCTCTTTGGGCTTGTGGCACTTCCCGCAGTATAAAAGCCCGTCCTCGCCGGTGTAGTCCTCCGGCTCCGGCGTGGTGTCGGTCATATTCAAAATCATTTCATCAAATCCATTCGTCATAAGCTCTCGCCCTCCTTACAGGTATAATCGGGTATGCCCTTTTTCGGGGCTTTCTTGGCTGCGTCCTCCTGCGCCCACTTGAAAATCGTGGCTGCATGGCTCTTGTATTTCCTCCCGCTGGAAGCGATATGGCAGGATAGGCGGTCAATGTA
>OLYN01001535.1_pt1 | contig 11620 bp, 10 predicted proteins | sample 1674231 | NCBI WGS metagenome assembly OLYN01 (sample SAMEA103958153, study PRJEB25191) | human gut metagenome
TTCACACCGATCCGTGAGGAAGCATTAAAGACCGGCTTGTTAAATCCCAAGGTTCTTGGCGTAAACATCAAGACACTGATGTATCAGGTACCTGGTGGTATGCTTAGTAACCTCGTATCCCAGTTGAAAGAAATGGGACAGGAAGACAAGTACGAAGCTGTACTGGAAGAAGTACCTCGTGTAAGAAAAGACTTTGGTGAGCCACCATTGGTTACGCCATCTTCTCAGATCGTTGGTACTCAGGCCGTGCTCAATGTCGTATCCGGTGAGCGTTATAAGATGGTTACCAAAGAATCTAAGAAACTTCTTTCCGGTGAGTTCGGACAGACTGTAAAACCGTTTAATCCGGAAGTTCAGAAGAAGTGTATCGGTGATACGAAGCCAATCACATGTCGTCCGGCCGATCTGATCAAGCCACAGCTTGCAGATATCGAAAAAGAGATGGCTCAGTGGAAACAGCAGGACGAAGATGTATTGTCTTATGCATTGTTCCCACAGGTAGCTACGGAGTTCTTCAAATACCGTGAGGCACAGAAGACAAAAGTAGATCCAACTCTTGCGGATAAAGAAAACAAAGTATATCCGGTATAAGATATATAATCTGACAGAATGATAAGCCCGGGCAGACGTGTTACACTGCAAAGTGCAGCAATGTTTGCCCGGGTTTCTTTGTAATCTAAAAGTAACTATTCAGGAACCAATGGTTCTTACGTGCAAGCACGATAATCCATTGGTTTTGCATAGCGGACCTGAATAGTTACAATAAAAATAATAAATTTGTAACCATTTTCCATTCGATATGTAGTAAAGTATAGTTGATAAAAAATGGCAGAAAACAGAATAAGCCGGAAAGAGGAACTTTATGAAACGAAAGACAGAAATATGGATGGTTGTATTTATGGCAATATTATTGGTGACAGGATTGACCGCCTGCGGCGGTTACCAAATTGAGACAGGAAGTGTATCTGGTGGTGCAGTCAGCGGACAGGCAGTATCGGGTTCGGCTGTCAGTGATTCCACGGCGTTGAATATTCATGTGATGAAAGAGGGAAAAGTGACGATTCCCAATCCGGCAGATGTCGAAGGATCCGCCGATGTTTATTTGAGAAAATCACCGGATGACAACATTTACGACGAAGAAGATAATATACTACAATCGGCGTATAAGGATTTTGTGGTCGATCTATCTTTTCTCGGTTTTGACGAGCCTGTGTTTGTCAGTTCCTATGCCGTAGGAAATCTGACGAAAATTACGGATTCCATTGCCCATGTGATGACACAGACCAAAAAGGGAATCAAAGAAAAAGAGATCAAGGGAGATTGTCTGGCATTATTTGTGACAACGGGAATACCGACTGCGAAAGATTACAGGGAGTATGAGGTGGGGTCCATCAGCCCATCTTATATTGTTGTGTTGGATTATGGGGCAGGAAAATGTTATAAAGTAAAAACAGATTTTTGCTTACATAATATTTGGTATTGGAATAATTTGGAAACGATAGATCTGACGGGAGATGGAGTGCAGGAATTGGTTGTTAAGCACAGGTATAATAAAACGTCTGACTTTGGAGCTTATCGTATCGATCAGAAAACAGAGAATCTGCGGGAAATTTATTCTACGAGGTCAGAAGAGTGTGGATACCGGGAAATCAATGAATTTGAGGGAACTCTTCTGGATGATTACAAAATAAAACTCGAATTTCCATGTATTGGATATTCCCACACGATTTCGATGGTAAAAGATGCCGGATACAAGGAAGAAGACTTGCAGATAAAGAATAGAGTGAATGAAGATGGTTACAGAAATTATGGAACGTTGTGGGAAGACGGAGTTTTAAAAAGTGACGCGATTGTAGCCTTATATACCATGGATCATGTGGATTATATCAAAAATAAGGATGGCAGCATCCGGGTGGATTTTGCCTGGACAGTAGCTTTGGAACATCGTTCGTGTACGATTGGACTGATGCATGCTTATTTTGAGTATGATAAGTCGAAGGATACCCTTGTTTTGGCAGGGGCAAAGTATGTAAATAGGGAGCAGGCAGAGAAAGAGTGGAAAGAATGGTATAAAGAAGAAATGGAGAATTAGAACATGGAAAAAGTAAGACAACTACTGGAGAAAAATTTAAACGAAAATACCCTGCGCGCCGTGGTAAGTAACCGCCGCAGCAAACAGGTTTCGCAGAAACTGGTATTCCGCCCTTTTATCGAAAAGAATAGGTTGATGTTTCAGCGGGAAGAGTATGCGAACAATCAGGTTTTTCATGAGAATATGGACAAGGAGACAACTGTAGAACAAATCTGCACCTTTTTGGAAAAAGATTACAAGCAGCTGGATCTGTTGTGTGAACAAAGTTCTTTCAGCGCATTAGTCAGCAAGAAAGGAAAATCTACCATAAAGGAAAATAAGAACCAAATCGCAAAGAAAATTGATCTTTCGCACAATCGTAAGAAAAGATACATTTTGGACACGGATGAAGTGATTCCGTTTTTGGTGGACCTCGGGGTACAGACCAAAGAGGGAAAGATTGTAGACAAAAAATATAAAAAATATAAGCAGATCAACCGGTTTCTTGAATTTGTGAAAGATGTGCTTCCGGAACTTCCGAAAGACCGCCCGGTCAAGATTATTGATTTTGGCTGCGGAAAATCGTACCTGACGTTTGCTGTATATTATTATCTTCATATTATGAACGGCAGAGACGTGGAGATGATCGGACTGGATCTGAAAAAAGATGTCATCGCACATTGTAACCGTATGGCAGAAAAATACGAGTATGCGAGTTTACATTTTCTGGAAGGAGATATCAGTACATACGATGGCGCAGACAGTGCCGATATGGTGATCACGCTTCATGCCTGTGATGTAGCCACGGATTTTGCCCTGGATAAGGCGGTGCACTGGAATGCGAAAGTGATTTTGTCGGTTCCGTGCTGCCAGCATGAACTGAATGCACAGATCGAAAATGATATGTTAGAACCGCTTTTGAAATATGGAATCTTAAAAGAGCGGTTTGCAGCATTGCTGACGGATGCGCTGCGGGCAAATCTGCTGGAACAGAACGGCTATGAAGTGCAGATCCTGGAATTTATCGACATGGAACATACGCCGAAAAATCTTTTGATACGTGCAGTAAAGCGGGGAGAAAAGGCGGATAAAAAGCAGGAAAAACTCGAAAACTCCTACAAAACACTGTGTGACGAGCTGAATGCACACGGAACATTGGAAAAAATATTAAACATGTGAGGTTATGGTCTAACCATCGACAGAAACGAGAGCTATCCCACGATAAAAATATCGATTTATAACGTTCGATAGCAAGTTCCGTCGATTGTCAGACCATAAACCTATAATATGTATTTACAGCTTTGCTTTATAGAAAAAAATAAGTCCCTGCTTTGCTATGAGGGATTTAGAACACCGTCGGTACATAGAGGGCGTAGTTTGCCCTCATGTACCGCTACGAGTGTTCTTCTAAGCGGAAGCGGTCCCGAATGGAAAAGCAGGGGCTTATTTTTCTAAAACCAAAACCGTAAAATTTTATTAAAGATGTAAAGAAAAACTCTTGACATCCATCGCCAAATACGTTATACTCTGTAAAGGAAATTACTTAACAGGGTGATTTCGTAAAAGCAGGCAGGAGATGAGAAGATGACAAAGACCAGTGTAAATGATTTGGATGAGATCGTGCGTTTGTCTTACTTGTACGATTTTTATGGTCCCCTGCTCAAAGAAAAACAGCGGCAGATTTTTGAAAATTATGTGCTGGATGATTATTCCCTGAGTGAGATCGCCGGTGAATACGGCATGACGAGGCAGGGGGTTCATGATATCGTAAAGCGAAGCAGTGAAAAATTGGAAGAATATGAATCAAAATTGAAATTATATAGAAGATTCCGGGGTGCCAGAGAGCGGCTGGAAAAAGTAGAAGAACTGGTCGGAGATGAAAATCTGCAGAATGCAGAAAAGATTCGTTCTTTGACACATGAAGTATATGAAATGTTATAAAAAAGATCTGACAGGAGGTGACCGGAGTGGCATTTGACAGCCTGAGTGAAAAGTTACAAAATGTTTTTAAGGGATTACGAAGCAAAGGACGTCTTACGGAAGCTGATGTTAAGACGGCATTAAAAGAAGTAAAGATGGCTTTGCTGGAAGCCGATGTCAATTTTAAAGTAGTAAAGAATTTTGTGAAGGCAGTACAGGAAAAGGCAACCGGCGAGGATGTGTTAAACAGCCTGACACCGGGGCAGACCGTTATCAAATATGTAAATGAAGAACTGGTTTCCATGATGGGAGGCACGACAACAGAGATTTCCCTGCTTCCCGGAAATGAAATTACCGTCATTATGATGTGCGGTCTTCAGGGAGCCGGTAAAACGACGACGGTAGCCAAACTCGCTGCCAAGTTTAAGGAAAAAGGGAAAAAGCCGTTATTGGTGGCCTGCGACATTTACCGACCGGCAGCGATCGAACAGCTGCAGACCAATGGTGAAAAAGTAGATGTACCGGTATTTTCGATGGGAACCGGACATAATCCGGTTGATATCGCTAAAGCGGCGGTAGAACACGCAAAAGCAAATCAGTACAACCTTGTATTTTTAGATACCGCCGGTCGACTTCACATTGATGAAGAATTGATGAATGAGTTGAAAAATATCAAGGCAGAGGTGGATGTCCACCAGACGATCTTGACAGTAGACTCCATGACCGGTCAGGATTCGGTCAATGTTGCTTCGACATTCGATGAAGCATTGAATATAGATGGTGTCATCTTAACGAAGTTAGATGGTGATACCCGTGGTGGTGCGGCGCTTTCCATTAAAACAGTTACAGGAAAACCGATTCTTTATGTCGGTATGGGAGAGAAGCTCACGGAGCTTGACTATTTTCACCCCGACCGTATGGCTTCGCGAATTCTCGGTATGGGCGATATGCTCTCCCTTATCGAAAAGGCGGAAATGGCTCTTGACGAAAAGAAGGCCGCCGAGCTTGAAAAGAAACTCAGAAAAAACAAGTTTGATTTAAACGACCTTCTGTCTCAGCTTCAGCAGATAAGAAAAATGGGCTCTATGAAGGATTTGCTCGGTATGCTCCCCGGCGTCGGCAGTAAGATAAAGGATATGGACGTAGACGAGAGTCAGTTTGACCGCGTTCAGGCAATCATCTTTTCGATGACATATAAGGAGCGTTCCAACCCCGATATTATAAATCCGTCACGTAAGCGCAGAATTGCCGCAGGCTGCGGTATGCAGGTTGAGGATGTCAACAAGCTTTTGAAGCAGTATCGCGATATGCAGAAGCTGTTTAAACAGTTTAATTCAAAATCCGCACGTCGTCGCTTCAGTAAAATGGGAAATTTCGGCAATTACGGAATGTAACTTTTGTTAATCGCACTTTATAAGTGTAGTTTATAAATTTAATAATTATATATTTGGAGGAAAAAACAATGGCAGTAAAAATCAGACTTCGTCGTGTAGGCGCTAAAAAAGCTCCTTTCTATCGTGTAGTTGTTGCAGATTCAAGAGCTCCGCGTGACGGCAGATTTATCGAAGAAATAGGTACTTTTGATCCTATGAAGTCTCCGGCTGAAATTAAGATTGACGCTGAAAAGGCAGAGCAGTGGCTCAAAAACGGCGCTCAGCCCACAGAGACCGCTAAATCTGTATTAAAGCAGAGCGGAATCATTAAATAATAGGAGGTCTTTTAGTTGAAAGAGCTTCTCGAACAGATCGCTAAAGGACTCGTTGATGAGCCGGACTCGGTTTCCGTTACGGTAGATGAGACTGATGACAGAGGCGTTACGGTGTATCACCTTCACGTTGCCGAAAACGATATGGGCAGAGTTATAGGCAAGCAGGGCAGAATAGCCAAGGCTATCAGAACCGTTGTTAAGGCTCGAGCCACAAAGGACGGCACAAGAGTTCAGGTTGAGATCGACTGACAGTAAACGAGTACAGGGGGGCTTCCTCTTGTACTCATTTTATTTAGTGCCGTTTTAAAGCGGCAATCGGTGAATTTATATGTTAAAACAATTTCTTGAGGCCGGTAAGGTAGTCGGTATGCACGGCGTCAGAGGCGAAATGCGCTTTGACGTATGGTGCGACGGCGCGGACTTTTTGAAAAAAATCAAAACATTGTATCTTGATGCCGACGGTAAGGGGGCAGTCGGCGTTGTCTCGGTGCGCCCTCATAAAAATGCAGCCCTGTTAAAGCTCGACGGCGTTCTTACAATCGAAGAAGCAGAGAAATACCGCGGCAGAGTGTTGTATTTTGACCGAAAGGATGTTCATCTTGACAGCGGCAAAGCGTTCGTTGAGGATGTAATAGGCTGCGCTGTGTATGACGCGGATAATACCGATGTATTGTACGGAACAGTTACCGATGTTATGAAAGGCGTTGCAAATGACGCTTGGACTGTCAAAGATAAAAACGGAAAAGAGACGTTGGTTCCCGTAATTCCCTCAGTGGTAGTGAAACTTGATGTCGAAAACAAAAAAGTATATCTTCGTCCGCTCAAAGGCCTTTTCTCCGATGAGTGTGCAATAAGGGAGGACGGAGAATGAGAATAGACATAATGACGCTTTTTCCGGAAATGTGCGAGTCGGTGCTGTCCGAAAGTATTATAGGCAGAGCGCGAAAAAACGGCTACGTCGAGATAAACTGTGTAAATATAAGAGACTTTACACTTGATAAGCATAACCGTGTTGATGATGCGCCGTACGGCGGCGGAATGGGTATGCTGATGGGTCCGCAGCCCATATATGACTGCTATAAGAGCCTTTACGGTGACGGCGAAGAAAAACCGCACCTTATATATATGTCGCCGCAGGGCAAAACTTTGACGCAGCAGAGAGTAAAGGAGCTTGCCCTTACAGACCGGATTGTGCTGCTTTGCGGTCATTATGAGGGCGTGGACCAAAGAATTCTCGATGAGATAGTCGATGAAGAGATTTCAATAGGCGATTATGTCCTGACGGGCGGCGAGCTGCCTGCGCTTGTGCTTGCCGACAGTATTTCACGTATGCTCGAAAATGTCCTGCCGAATGACGAAGCTAAGGAGCTTGAAAGTCACTATAACGGACTTTTGGAATATCCGCAATATACAAGACCGTACGAATGGCACGGGGAAAAGGTTCCCGATATACTCTTGTCGGGGCATCACGCGAATATTGACAAGTGGCGACACGAAAAGGCACTTGAGACTACATTAAAAAAACGCCCTGAATTGCTTCTTGATGCGGAACTCTCGGACAGGGATAAAGAGTATTTGAAATCGATTAAAAAATGAGCTGCTCGAATTGTCGAAAAAAGCACGTTTTTATTGTTGATTATTGCTGTTGAATTAAAACCGTCCCGATGTTAGAATAATCATACAAAATCATTAAGCCTTCGCTGATTTTATTGTTCAAAACAGCATATTATTTTATATGCTGTTTTGTCGCAATAGCTTTTGCGGCGGCATTATTTATTTTGCAGGAGAAATGTATTCGAGAGGATACGCGCATTGGGAGGATAAAATGAAAAAGGTATTAAACATTATTTTATCGGTAATTCTTTGTTTATCGGTGGTTTCACCGTGCTTTGCAATTCAGAGCTTTGCCGAAACAGGGGATGAAACTACGCTTAAATTTAAAGACGGTAAATTTCGTATACTCGTATTTGCAGATCCGCAGGATGATGTAAATCCGTGCGAAGAGACGCTTGATCTTATGTATGCTTCGATTGAAGCTGCAAAGCCCGACCTTGTTGTATTTACCGGCGATAATATACACGGCCCGTCGCCCGTGCTTTACGGAAGCAAAAAGCGTGTTGAAAAGGCAATCAGGCAGATTATGGAGCCGGTTACCTCACAGAACATACCGTTTGCAATAGTATACGGCAACCACGATGACGAGGGTAAGGTCTCCAAACAGTTCCAAATGGCGGTCTATAATTCTATGCCGGGCTGCCTCGCTTCCGAGGGAGAAGCTATGACCGGCTGCGGCAACTATAATCTTCCTATAAAAAGCTCGGACGGCGCAAAGAACGTCTTTAATCTTTGGTTTATAGATTCCGGTACATATGATGAAGAAAACGGCGGATATGCCCACGTCGCCGAGGATCAACTTGCTTGGTACAAAAAAACGAGCGATGCCCTGAAAGCTGAAAACGGCGGAGAACCTATGCCGTCTCTCCTTTTCCAGCATATACCCGTTCCCGAAATATATGAACTTTTAAAGGAGGTTCCCAAGGGCACGGACGGTGCGGTAAAAAAAGACGGTAAGTATTATGTGCTTAATACGGATATTGCAAGCGGTCATCTTGACGAGGGGCCGTGTCCCGCAAAGGTGAACGGCGGCGAATTTGACGCTTGGAAGCAGCAGGGAGACATTAAGGCGGCGTTCTTCGGGCACGATCATAACAATGACTTTTGCGGCACGTATGATGGCATTGATATGGTGCATACGAGCGGAGTCGGATTTTATATTTACGGTAACGGACCTCTCCACGGGTCGCGCGTTATAGATATAGACGAAAACACTCTCGATTACAGCACTTATATGATGTATTATAATGACCTTGTCGGTTACAAGAGCTCAAACAAGGCAAGATATTATGAGGGGCAGTATGTACATAACATTAAGATAGCGGCTTTTTCGGCAGGCGCTGTGATAATTGCCCTGACGGCCGGGCTTATAACGCGCGGAGTCAAAAAGTCCAAAGCGAAAAAAGCTTTAAAAAATAACCAAAAATAACGGCTGAGCCGGGCGAAAATTCTCGCTCGGCTTTAGTTTTTGCATAAAAATTCACGAATCAGGTTAAATATTGCATAAAACAGGGTGCGTAATGTATATTTATGTCGTTATATCGCACAAATATACACAAAACTTGAATATTTATGCAAAAAACACTTGATTTTAAATGTGATTGGTGTATAATCTCTTCGTAATCAAAAATTAAAGGCTTTTGCCGATGCTCGGAGGTAACATTTATGAAAAAGGACAAGAAAGACATCAAAAAAGTCGTACTCGCTTATTCCGGCGGACTTGATACGTCAATCATCATTCCGTGGCTTAAAGAAAATTACAACAACTGCGAAGTTATAGCGGTTTCCGGCGACGTAGGTCAGGGAACTGAGCTCGACGGACTTGAGGAGAAGGCTCTCAAGACCGGCGCTTCAAAGCTCTATGTACTCGACCTTAAAAAGGATTATATCGAAAACTATATCTGGCCTTGCCTTAAAGCAGGTGCCGAGTATGAAGAGTATCTTCTCGGCACATCGCACGCTCGTCCCTGTATCGCAAAGGGTCTTGCCGATATAGCAAAAAAAGAGGGCGCAGACGCTATTTGCCACGGCTGCACCGGCAAGGGCAACGATCAGGTTCGTTTCGAGCTTGCTCTTAAAGCACTCGCTCCCGAGATGGAGATTATAGCTCCCTGGCGTGAGTGGGACATAAAATCGCGTGATGAAGAAATAGACTACGCCGAGGCTCATCAGATTCCGCTTAAAATCAATCGTGAAACAAATTACTCAAAAGATAAAAACGTATGGCATCTCTCTCACGAGGGACTTGACCTTGAAAATCCGGCAAATGAACCGCAGTACAATAAAGACGGCTTCCTTGAGCTCGGAGTTTCTCCCGAAAAAGCTCCCGATGAGCCTACATATGTTACAATCCATTTTGAAAAGGGCGTTCCCACAGCTGTTGACGGCGAAGAGCTTGACGCTGTTTCCCTTGTCGAAAAGCTCAATAAGCTCGGCGGAGAAAACGGTATAGGCCTTCTTGACATAGTCGAGAACCGTCTTGTAGGTATGAAATCACGCGGTGTTTATGAGACTCCCGGCGGAACAATCCTTTACAAGGCTCATGAGCTTCTTGAAATGATAACTCTCGACCGTGACACATCTCATTACAAAAAACTTGTTGCCGAGAAATACGGCGAGCTCGTATACAACGGCAAATGGTTCTCACCTCTTCGCGAAGCTCTTGCGGCTTTTGTCGACAACACTCAGCAGACCGTAACCGGCGACGTTAAGCTTAAGCTCTATAAGGGCAACGTCATAAACGCAGGCGTCACCTCTGTGTATACTCTTTATGATGAAAATGTTGCTTCGTTCGGCGATGACGGCGGCGCATACGATCAGACCGACGCTACCGGATTTATCAATCTCTTCGGACTCCCCACAAAGGTAAAAGCTTTACTTGACGCAAAGAGAGATAACAAATAATCATTGTAAACCGCTTGAAAAAATAAACAACAGTGCTTAGCACTACCGCGTGCGACAAGAGATGTTTCTGTCTCTTGTCGCTGTGTGGTATTTGATAGGAGTAAAAAAATGCAGCTTTGGCAGGGCAGATTTCAAAAGGCTTTAGACCCCAAAACCAACGATTTTAATTCGTCAATAGCGTTTGACAGCAGAATGTATAAGGAAGATATAGACGGCAGTATTGCACACGCCGCTATGCTTTGCGCGCAAAATATCATATCGGCGGACGACCTTTCAAAAATTGTTGACGGATTAAAAGCCATTAAGGCGGAAATCGAAAACGGTACGTTGGAGATAGACCCGAATGCAGAGGATATACATACCTTTGTTGAGGGTGAGCTCACAAAGCGCGTAGGCGCGGCCGGCAAAAGACTTCATACCGCGCGCAGCAGAAACGACCAGGTAGCTCTTGACGTAAGGCTGTATTTGCGCCGCGAGTGCAACAGCGTTTATTCGCTTGTCACGGAGCTTATAGGTGTTCTGTGCAAAAAGGCTGAAAAGTATGCAGACGCCGTTATGCCGGGTTACACTCATATGCAGCGCGCTCAGCCCATAACATTCGGCCATCATCTTTTGGCGTATGCCGAAATGCTTCTGCGTGATCGCGAACGTATTGCCGACGCGCAGAGAAGAATGAATTACTGCCCGCTCGGCTCATGTGCACTTGCCGGTACAACATATAATACCGACCGCGAAATGACAGCCGAGGCACTCGGCTTTACGGGACCTATGCTCAATTCGCTTGACGGCGTATCTGACAGGGACTTTTGTATGGAGCTTGCGTCCGCTTTGTCAATACTTATGGTTCATCTCTCGCGCTTTTCTGAGGAGATAATCCTCTGGGGCTCGTGGGAGTTCAAATTCGTTGAGCTTGACGATGCTTTTTCAACAGGCTCGTCAATAATGCCGCAAAAGAAAAACCCCGACATAACCGAGCTTATCCGCGGCAAAACCGGTCGAGTTTTCGGCGACCTTATGACACTTCTGACAATGATGAAGGGATTGCCGCTCGCTTATAATAAGGATATGCAGGAGGATAAGGAAGCTATATTTGACGCCTTTGACACCGTTAAAATCTGCCTTACCACATTTATCCCCATGCTTGACACAATGACGGCTCTTCCCGATAATATGCGTAAAGCCGCGGCAGGCGGATTTATCAACGCTACCGACTGCGCCGATTATCTCGTCGGCAAGGGATTGCCGTTCCGTGACGCATATAAGGCCACAGGCGAAATAGTGGCTCTCTGCATTAAAAAAGGACTTACGCTTGAAACGTTGCCTCTTGAAGAATACAAAAAGATATGCGATTTGTTTGACGACGGCGTTTATGACGCCATAAATCTCGACAAGTGCGTAAACGG
>OLYN01001537.1_pt1 | contig 11609 bp, 4 predicted proteins | sample 1674231 | NCBI WGS metagenome assembly OLYN01 (sample SAMEA103958153, study PRJEB25191) | human gut metagenome
TTGAGTGTGCTGCCTCATCAGATTTGAATGCTTCGTGCTTCTTGGTTACATCACGCTTAACCCAAACGCCGTTCTCGTAATAATTTGTCTCGGTCCAAGTAGTCTTGTAAGCAATATCCAGCGAAACATCAACAGGTGCCTTCAGCAGGTTGTAACCATCTTTTGCCTTCGTTTCTACCAGCTTATAAGTACCATTTTCCAGGCCCTTAACTTCAAGTACGCCGTTCGCATCAGTTTTCAGTGCTACATGTTTTCCGGCTGCATCCACATCATTATTGACTCGTACCCAGCCCTTGGTCTCATCAAGGCCCAGTGCCTTTGCTTCGGCGTCAGTAATCGCACCGGCGGTACCATGTTCAACCTGCTTGTACAGGTCAAATTCTACGCCTTCCAGGCGAGTCCCCGCTTTATCATCAGCAATTTTGTCAATGTGGATCTTGAAGGTATAAACAACTGCCTCGTCCTGAACGGTCTTCTTATCCTCATCGGTATCCGGTTTCGCATCACCATTCTGCTTAACATTCTTGGAATAATCAAGCTTTACCGTGTTGCAGTTGCCCATGATCGTGGTCACTGCGTCTTTGTTCAGAACAGCAGTATAGGTAATCGTCAAAGTTTTGCCCTTATATGCAGCCATTGCGCTCGGAACAAACTCAACGATAAAGCCATTGCCATTCTTTTCCACTTTGTAAACTTCATTTGCAATCGCGGTTTCGCCATCCTTAACCACAACAGTGTCAACATTATCTGTCAGACCAGTCGGGGTATCGGTTACGGTAAAGGTTTTCAGGCGCTCAATGTTTTCAGGAATGGTAACATCAATCTTATAGTTGATGGAATCGCCAACGCTATAATCAGCAGCTTCCTGCCAGGTACCGGTTGCACCATTCTTTTCGACCTTCTTGTCTACATCAGGTACATAGTTGTAAACAGAAACCGTGTTGCCTACGACAGTATAGTCATCCGTATGTTCTGCATTTGCCGGGATTGCAGCAGCGTTACCAGTTGCATCTACAACAAAAACATACTGATCGTTTTCGTTGATGATGTACTTATTATCTTTACCATCTTCGTAACCAATTTCGGTAAAGCGATAAGTACCAGGCTTCAAATCGTTAGCACTGATATTTCCAACATTGTCGGTCACAAAATAGTCTTTAGCCGGCTGGTCTCCAACAGCTTTCGGTTTAATCGGTTCCCAGTTTTTAGGATCTTTTGCATCCTCAGTGTTAAAATCAACGCCATCTTTCAGGTGTTCCAGCTTAAACTTAACACCTTCCAGTGCTGTTTTATTATCTCTATCGTTGCCAATTACACCGTACTTTACCAGGTTGAAGTTGCCGGTTGTTGTGCTGTTTTTCGGATAAACAACAACATCATACAGCCATTCTTCACCCTTATTGACATCTCCCTTACGGGTCATCGGGATCGAGACAAGGAAAGGTTTTACAGCCTGCGTAACGGAAGCCGGCTTGGAGGTTTCCATCACAACGTAAAGACCGATTTCCAAATTGTCAAATTTTACAACGCCCTCTGCGTTGGTTTTCGTTTCGCCATACTGTTTGATGGCCTTCACACTACTTTTCAGCTCATTTTTATTAACGTCGGCATAAGTGTCGATTGTAACGGTAGCGCCTTCCCCGTTGTAGTATTTCAGCAGGTCCTCTTTGCTCATAACCTGATAGACAGTAAAGCCTACGCCCTCAGCTGCCTCTGCATCAGCCGGAGCAGTTTGACTATCTTCACCAGTACCATCATTATTTTCTTTTGCATCTTTCTGCAAATATTTGTGGATGGTGATAGAACCAGTTTTCGATTCATCAATCGTACTTACGCTGGTTTTGATTGTAGATGTTTGGGCATTGCCTTCGCCCTCATCTGCCATTGCTGGCATAGCGCACAGGCTGAGGGCCAGAGCGGCGCTCAACAGGCCTGTGAGAAAACGTTTTGCTTTTTTCATTTCAGTACCTCTTCTCTTAAAAAAATCATCATCGGATGGGCGGCGGGGCCGCCCGGCTTAAGGGTTCTGCATCAGCACGGCGTGCAGTGCGGGGCGCTGCAGCGGGGAAACGCTGCCGCGCCGCCCGCACTGTGCCGTGAAGAAAAAAGGAGGAAAAACTGGGCCGCTTGCCCACTTGGCCTAAGGCTGCGCCCTGCCGTAAACGGGCGCGCACGGGCGGGCAGGCCCTGTATCCTGGGGGTTGCTGGGTTTCCGGGGGATGGTTAATGTCGCCGGCCCCCTTTCCTGTTGTAGCGGAATGTGAATATCAACAGCCCTGCCACCGCCAGCGGCATGCCGATCAGCAGCCACAGGCTTGGCGCGTCTGCACCCGTGTGGGGCAGCTCAGGCGTTTTACGGTTCAGAACGGTAAGGGTCATGGTGTAGGTGTTGTCGGACTTCGTAAACTTGTCTCCGAGCGGAATTACCTGCCCATCAATAGAACACGTGCCGTCTTGGGTAAATTTGATCACAATTGGCTGTGCCAACAGGTTGTACCCCGGATGTGCCTTGGTTTCCGTCAGGCGGTATGTACCGGGTTCCAGATCTTTGAACGGGTTCGAGATTATCTTGCCGTCCGTTCCGGTTGTACCGGTAATGGAACCTGTGTTTGTGTTATCGAATTGGTAGTCTTTATCTACTACCCACTGCGTTTTTCCTCCGGTTGTTGTTTCGGCTTTCAGCTTTTCCAGCTTGAACTCAACACCACTCAAGGGCACGTCATTGCTATTTTCGTCTTTTTCCGCGTCCTTCTTGATGATATCCAGTACAAACTTCGGGTTCTGCAGCTTGTTGGTCAGCTCAATCTTTCCGCTGCCTCCGGTGATGGTTCCATCGGGGGTTACTGTGGCTGGCGTTGTAGTTGCGCCGGTTTCGCTGTCCTTTTCGCTGTTTGCTGTTGCTTCAGCCGTTACAACATACGTTTTGCCGTTAATCGTAATGGTTCCGCCTGGTGCTACCGCGGTAAATGTACCGGCGTCCACCGTACCTTCCACAATGCGGTAAATATAGTTATTATCCGCACTGCCGCCAACCGGGTACTGATCCAGGTTGTTAAAGGGATACAGCCAGCCGTTATCCGTATGGCGAACCGTAACATATTTGCTGCCCGAGGTCGGGTAGTCAACAACCTCCCATTTGGCATCCGCAGCACTGTTTTTGCGCTGGAGCTGGATGTAAATCTCGTTCGGCTGGTTCGTTGTACCAAGGACCGTATCATTTGCATCTTTCCAGAGCTTATCGAACTCAATGTTGATCAGTTTGCGCTTAGTGTTGGTAAAGATTGCGGTAACTTCCAGATCTTTCGGATCGTTCGGATTTTTGCTCGCCACAATCACGCCTTCCACCATGGTGTTGTTGATCACATGGGCTTCATTGCCATCCGGAACGGTTACGCTTTGCAGTCTGGAATCATCGGTTTTGACTTCCTCGATGGTATAGCGGGTGCCAACGGGGATGCCGGTGATGGTTCCGGTGTGGTCGCCATTTTCGCCCATTTTGATTTCAACATACTTTTCGATGGGCTCTGTTGTTTCCAGACCCTCACCGCCAACATTATTAAAGGTAACTTTGAACTTGTAGGTTCCGGTCAAGTTTTCGCCGTCTGCGGCCCGCTTTTCGATTTTCAGCCCGCCGGTTTTGACGGTGTTGACGTATTTTACCTTTAGCTTTGTCAGCGAGCTTGTATCGTCCGGATTCTTATAGGAGCGGAAGACGATGGTGTTGTCGGGAGTGGGCTTTTTGCTCTCCGTGTAGCCCTTATTATTTACTTTTCCATCATTGACATAAACTTCCGTTCGGCCATCATCGGGGCCTTCTTGGGCGGGGGAGTGCTTGCTATCCAGCTGCCTGTCCTCTCCGAGTATTACGTGTGATGCACTACCCGTACTCGTCGGATTCGTCGAAGTAACCGCCTGCCCGTTCTCGTACACCGTCCATGTGGTGTCGTACAGGCTTTGGTTCAGTTCCTCTTTGAGCGAAATGTAGCTGCCGCGGCGGAACTGGTCGCTGAAGGTAACGGTTTCTCCAGCTTCCAGAACAAAGCGTCCGCCCTCGTCCACCAACTGGGTGTCTGTGTCCATGGTGGAGGTGTACTGTGCGTTTTCGGCGTTTTCCAGCTGACCGGTTGTGGCGGATTTGTAATCCGGGATTTCCTTCTGATCGGTTGTAAAGCCGGACATCGTACTTGGCACCGCTTTGGGAATGAAGGTAAAGTTCCTGAAGTAGATGTTACGGTTATAGTTATCGCCCACGCGGATGGTTTTGACCTTGCCGTTAAAACCGTCCTGCGCTTTCATCTTGTGCAGGTCCAGCTTTACGGTGACCCATTGGTCTGTCGTCACTTCGACCGAGCCATACGTTGCGCCGTTAATGCCTGTTGTGCCAAGGCTGCCTTTTTGGACGTTTTTATCATCCAGCAGTTCCAGATACAGGTTGTTGAGGGAAAGGTCACTACCATCTTTTTGGGAAACGTAAACCTGGAACGTAAGGAAGCGCATGTCTTTGATATCGATGGGGTTATTCAGCGTCAGGATGCCATAACGTTGCTTACGCGCATTACTGACGGGTTCCGTATCCATATAGCGTGCGTACCAGTGAAGGACCTTTTTGGTATCTTGCCCGGGATCTGGATGGGGGTTTGTAGCCAACTCGAAAATGTAGTCGCCTTTGTTTGATTCGGTTTGTTTGGTTGCGGGTTCAAACGTGTTACCACCTTTCTCAGTCAAATCCACCTTTTGGGACTGAGTTCCGCTTTCATCCGGGCCAGCGGCATCTTTTGTTCCATAATGGGTTGCCTGGTTCTTGATGGTGAAGTTGAAGATTTTCTTGTCTGTAAAGCATTTTTGGAACTCCGGATCAACGTTTTTCAGAACGACCTGTTTTTGAACCTGCAGCTCGTTATTATCCGGGAAGTTGAACGCCACCGCCATGTTGGACTCCCACATACCGCGTTCCATATAGTACATGGTAAGGGTGTGGGTGCCGGGCTTCAACGTTGTTGTTTCCTTGCTCTTGTACTTAAAGGTGATTTTGTTACCCAGATACGTTACGGTTTTGTCTTCGACAGAATCATAAACCGTGTTGTTGCTTGCCTTGATGTCGCTGACATACGAGGTGTAGTTGTTTCCGTTCTCGTCCGCGCCAAACTCCAGCAGGCCAGAAGCTTTACCGTGGTCACCGCCAACATCCAGTGCAAGCTTACCGTCAATGTAGACCCAGACGTCATCATCGCCGGAGAAGAAGAACTTGATGGGGATGTTTTTGTTATTATCATCTTTTACTGTACCATCGCTTGTCAGGGTAAACTGGAATTGCAGCTTAGCACCAAAGCCATAGTTATAAGTAGAAGCCTGTTTTTCACTCGCCCCGCTGTTGAAGGGGAAGAAGCCGTAGGTATAAACCGGCTCTCCTTTCTCGTTTTTAACCGTCTCTCCTTTCTCGTTTTTTACCTCTACAGGCGTAGAATCAGACTTCAGGTTTTTGGACTTGGATTCCAGTGCATTTTGCTTCTGTAGGAAGTAACCCCCATTATCTGGATCGTTTTTCAGATACAGTGTCGTTTTGTCACTATCGAAGTACCAGTACTTGACGCCTTTTTCGTTGGCATTGGTAGCGTCCGATTCTTTAAAGACTTCATCTTGTGTAAAGGGGAAAGAAACCTCTTTGTAGACATTGCCAAGTTTTGCCTTTTTGGAGTTTTCTCCTTGCAGGAATTCTTCGTTGAAGAACGGCATAGCAAGATCGGTGGTGCCGTTCATTATAGGCTTGCCGTTTTTTAATTCAGGGCCAGCCAAGCCTTGGAAGGTTTCGTCGTACAGCTTTTCATCATTTTGCCCTAAACCCTTGCCGTTTCTATCGCTTGTCGAGTTGTTGACGGCCATAAACAGGTTTTTATCTGTGTAGCCGTACAAATTCAGCTTATCGGCAATCTCACTAAAGCGAATTCCCCATTCTCTGCCGTCCGCACCCACTGCATCAGGCTGGAACTGGCCTGTGTACATAGGATAAGGAACAGTAGTACCACTGTTGCTGTAGTAATCGCTCAGCGCCTGATCAAATTCACGGAAGGTTACCCAGTTGCGGTGACTAGCTTTATTATCATTATCTATGTAATTATCACGGTTCTTGCCGTTCAGTTCATAATCTGTATAATAGTCATACAGCGTACTGGTAACATACTTTGTGTTTGGATCTTCCGTAAAAGGAGCGGATGCAATATCTACTATTGGAGTTTTTTTCCCCGCTTCGGCATCACGATTCTTCCACTCTTCGGCATCACGCTTGGTACCTTTTGGAGCCCAGTAGCCGCCACGTGGGCCTTTGTGATATACTGCATCGTCATTCGTATCCGCATAGAAGCACGGTTCCGTATAGTTTTCAGGGATGGCTTCCCAATTTGTACTGTCGCCGCAGGTTGCAAGTTTATTATCGTCACTCAACGGATACGAAGAGAATACGATTTCGGTATAGCCATCCGGCACATCTGCTACATAGTAATCTGTGCCCTTAATCCGGCTCATTGTGCCGTTTTTGCCAGTTTCGCCTTGTTTCCTTATGCGGTAGTAAACCGTACTTTGACCGGCTTTGGGGATTGAATAGTCGCCGTCAGTATCATTTCTTCCTGTTGTTGGCAGCTTTGAGAAAGTAGCATCGTAATAGATACGGAAAGAGTTTTCTCTACCCCATCTTACGTTGTCTGCGCCAGTATAGATAAAGCAGTCACTTGTTTCACTGTACATAAAGGATTCTTTATCATCACTAACAGATTCGTTATAGAAGTTATAGAATTTGCTGGATTTTTCTTCACCGTCCTCAACCCATGTAAACCGAACATAAGAGCATTCCACGTCTGGGATGGTAAAAGTAACGAATTCTTCCTTAGCAACAGGTTTAGCTTCTGAGCCATCATTAACCAATGTTAAGGTTTCACTTTTTTCATCAGGGATATAGAAATTTGCCTTTACGCTCGTTAAATCAGCTGTACTGCGGTTTTCGAACTTGATGGGTTTGCCTGCAAAGTGTTTGTAGCCCTCTAAAGTGGATGCGTCTGTCCATGTTCCATCTTTCGCATCATACATTTTGAGGTTGTAGTAACTAATAGCGTTACCAGATGTTGCCACTATCTCAGCTTTCCATCCTCCATTACTATCCAATAGCTGAATCTGAATCGTTGTAAATTTATTGCCCGAAGCATCAGTACAATTCCTCAATGCATAGATTGTGCGGCCATCACTTGTTTTGATGGTTGTTTTTTCCATTGGATGTGTACACCAAGTACTGCTATTATCTATTTGCCCATTGAACCTAATAACATCTGTATCAGCAATTGTGTTATTATTAATTGTGTTACTACTATTTACTGCAAAGTAAACCGTGAATCCATCTGTCGCTTCCTGCTCACTAGCTGCCTGCACGTTATCCACGCTTCTTGCGGCGTACATCTTCTGCGGCTGTTCGGTCGGTTCCGGGGTGGCGGTGGGGGTCACGGTCGGCACAGGGGTGGCCGTTGCGGTGGCTGCCGGTTCCGGGGTCGGGGTTGGTTCTGCCGTGGGCTCCAGCGTTTCGGTCGGGGCGGGCTGCTCCGGCTCGGCGCTTTGTTCCGGTTCCGGGGTGGCGGCATCCGGCACCGGGGTGGCGGCGTTCTGCTCCGGCAGAGCGGTATCCTCCCCGGAGGCCGTTTCCTGCTCATCCTTCAGCAGCTCTACTTCGCCAGGTGCGTCGGGCAGAGGATCCTCCTCGGCGTATACAGGCAGGGCCATTGCCATAACCAGGCAAGCGGTGACAAGCAGCGCTGTCAGCCGGCGCGCCCAACCTGTTGTGTTTTTTCCTGTTCTATTCAATCTGCTCACCCGTCTTTCGCGCTGGCTTGATGGAAGCACATTGTTCCACAGGGGATCCCTGTGAAAGAGTAAAGGAAGTCAGCTTCTTTTACTTGCGCAACCGTTGCCATGTTGTTTTCAAAAAAAACCCGCATCGAGTCTTCTCATTGCGCATTTACTTTTTATTTTCTTAATATAGCACCTTTACACCAGAAAGACAATACAATCCACGCAAATTCCTGTTTTTCGGCACTTTTACTGATTGCGTTTTTCTCCAATTATACAATGTGTTCAAAGCCTTTGTATAATTTACTCCTGATGTTCTTTTTGGCAGCGGTCCCTTTTATATACTTTGACCGCGCGTTTATGATCCTCTGCGCATACAGAGCGCAACTTTGCGGCAAAATTCGCCTTTTTTGTTGCATTTTCCTGTTTTTGCGCAATTATTTGTTTCGCATGCGCCTGTTTGCGGCGGGGCATGGCGGCTGGGTGGGCGCCTTGTGGGAGGGATGGCAGGTTTGCGGCGCACGATTCCCGTTTTTTTGCGGCGCGATGGGTACACCGCGCCCCTGCAAACGGTTTGCGGTGTTTGCGGCGGCGGGTGCGGGTTTGCTGCAGATATGCCATTCGCTTTTTTGTCCCCCCTGCCCCGCCCCTGATTCCCGGTTTCCCCTTGCCGATCTCTATCTGCGCCAGCTCCTGAGGTGCATCTGAGAGCAACGAAAATAGCGGATCTTTCGCAAGCACAAAATCCGGCTGCGTTTACTGAAACAGACGAGCTTTTTCTTTGTTTTCAGATACACCTCCAGCTCCCAGCTTTCAATCTATCCTGTGTAAACTGCAACCCCTCACGCGCCATTCTGTGCGGCACTTACCTTATAATATAAGGGGTGCTGCCCTGTGTAAATTTGCAACTGATCTATTTGAAGCAGCTGTGAGCTGTTGCAATTTTGCACAGGGTATTGCCCGCATTCTGTGCCGAACATTCCCGAAACGTGTTGGAAAAACGCACAGGATTGCCTTGTTTCCCTATGCCGCTTACCGTTGGAAAAACGCACAGGTTACCCCCGGAACAGTTGCATTTTACACAGGGTATTCCCGCTCCCCTGCCCTGCCGTGACCCGCGTACCTGTTGGAAAACCACACAGGATAGGCCCGTTCCCCGTGTTGCAATTTACACAGGTTTGGCTGTTTTTGGCTTATTTGCAACTTTACGCAGGTTGCTTTCCGCACAGGAAAATGGTGGTGGAATGCACAGGCTGCAGTTGGTTGAACACACAGGTTTGCGTTGTTAAATTACACAGGCTCTACCTATTACTAATATAGAACTAAACATCTAAGCCATAATAACAACCAGAGGTAAGCCGTGAGATGGGGGAGAACGGGAAAAAATTGGTGTTGCCATTCCATCAGGTTACAGAACCCTGAAACAGCAGGACAGAAAAGCACAATAAAACCCTGTGTAACCTGCACCCGGGCTGCAACCCCCACAGGATATATGGCAAACCACAACGCGGGTGTTGCATTTTGCACAGGGTAATGGCGGTGAAACCCTGTGTAAATTTGCAATTCTTGCGCTGGACAACAGGATGTGCTATAATGTTTAGCATGATGTGCGTGACCACCCGGGATACAGCAACCGATATAGGAGGCCCCTGCTTATGGCGGCAAGTAAACAGAAAAAAGATGATCCGTTTGTCGTTACGTTTGAAGAACGCGGGGACCAGACCATCGTTCGCAAATCCAATGACCTTGTACAGATGACGCGCAACAACCTGACGCTGAGCCAGCAGCGCCTGATGCTGCATATTTTTTCGATGATTAAGCCGGAGGATACGGACCTGCCCTCTTATGAGCTGAGCATTTATGATTTTATCAAGATGACCGGCATGGACCCGCATAGCGGGGCGCTGTACAAGCAGGTGCGCAAAAATATTGAGGAGCTGGCCAACGCGCCCATCCAGTGGATCAAGAATAACGGAACTTCCACGGTGGAAACATTCCGCTGGATCGATAAAGTGCGCATTGATGAGGGCCGCGCGCGCATGACCATCACGCTGGATCCGGTGCTGAAACCGCACCTGGTGCAGCTGAAAACCCTGTATACCACCATGGATGTGACCTACACCATGCTGATGCGGTCCACCTATTCCATCCGCATTTACGAGCTGTGCAAGAGCTACCAGAGCCTGTACCTGAAAAAGAAAGCGGCCGGGGAACCGCTGGTATGGAACCTGAGCATGCTGTATGAACAGCTTTCGTATACGGCCAACCGATGGTCGGATTTCCGCCGCCTGGCACTGGAAAAGGCAAAGGCGGAAATTAACGAAAAGACGGATATTATTTTTAATTACGATGTGTACGAAAAAAAGGGGCAGAAGGTTCTTTCGCTGGTGGTAACGATTGACCCGGTGGATGATGCCGCTGCACAGGCCAACCTGGACAGCATCAACAGCACAGTGCGCAAAAAGAGCAAAAAGAAGGGCCGCCCCACCGTGGCGATTGAGGATTCGCTGCTGGATGACCCCAGCGTGATCACCTTTGATTATGTTTCGGCACCGGAAACAACGATCCCCTATTCCTTTGGACGCCACCGCACCGAGCTGCGGGAGGAAATTGTTGTGAAAGCGCGCATGGATCAGCTGCGCGCGGAGATTACGCCCGAAGAGCTGCACGCGGTGGAAGTGATCATTGATGTGTTGGCAGATGCCTGCTGCACCATCCAGGCCGGCGATGGCGAGCAGGACGGCGGCAACAAAACGGTGTTTGGAAAGATGAATGCCATCATCCTGGATTGCGGCGGGCTGACCAGTTGGCTGGCCGGTGTGGCACCCCGTTATGCACAGGAGATCATTCCCCGGTCGCAGACGATGCGCAGCCCGGCGCGGTACCTGAACAAGGTGCTGCGCGAGGATATGGATAACTATCGCATTTATATTTTCCGCAAGGCAAAGCCGGCAGCAGAACCCAAAGAGGAGCTGTTGGAAGCGGAGTACCATGTGATGGACGAGCCGGTGCAGCAAACGATGCCGGAGCCTGAGCCGCCCAAGGTAGAACTGATTCCCGAAACGATTGTAAAACGGCAGGATATGCGAAAAGAGTTTGCAAAGTTTGTAGATGATGGATACCTGGAAAAGACGTTGACGAGCGGCCAGCGCGGCGCTTACCACGAAATTTACCGCCACCTGGCAGCGCGGTGCGTGCCATCGCCTTCCAGCCTGCGCAATGGGCTGAAAGACGAAATGCGGCTGCATTACCTGGCCTGCATGAATGAAGTGATTGAAAAGTATGGCAGCCTTACCCCATTGATGGAAGCTATGGCGCATGAACTGGACTTTGATGTGTTCTGGGCAAAGGCCGCCAAGGACCCCAACGTGAATAACCCGATGGGGCTGTTCTACCACATTATTGAAGAACGCGCGCTGAACCCGATCGGCACCATAATGAACGACCAGGCACAACGGCAGAAGGTTGCCGCCAAGGAAAAAGGTGAAAAAGATAAGTGGCACAACGAAAGCTGGATGGATGCTTTTGAGGAAGATATCCCGGATGACAGCGAAGAGTAATTGAGATGAAGCGGAGCAGATAATTCGGGAGCGCTATTATAATAAGGTAAGCAGCGGCTGGCAGATTGCTGGCTGCTGCTTTTTTGTTGGGGTGCAGCTGAGAAATGGAAATATCCGGCGTTTTTTGATTTCAGATAGACCTTGGGCAACACCGCACAATTCCCACCTGACGGCTTAAGCACCGCTCCGGCAGCTGCGGCACGGCATCTGCGTTGCCAAAATGCT
>OLYN01001543.1_pt1 | contig 11596 bp, 7 predicted proteins | sample 1674231 | NCBI WGS metagenome assembly OLYN01 (sample SAMEA103958153, study PRJEB25191) | human gut metagenome
AGTAGGCTTTACTTTTCATAGATTCAGCATTTGCTCATCAAAAAAAGCGTGGCTCGGAGACTCCGGACCACGCTTTGGGCTATCTATATTTATGTTCTTACTTCACAGTGACAAGGTAGTAGTTCTTCTTGCCGCGCTGCACGAGCAGATACTTGCCGTCGATGAGGTCCTCGGCTGTGACAGGACGGTCGAAGGCCGTGAGCTTCTCCTTGTTAAGACTCACACCGTTGCCCTTGACGAGCTTGCGCATCTCACTCTTGCTGGGGAAGATCTGCCAACCCTCCTGACAGAAGATATCAACGGCAGGTTGTCCGAGCTGGTCGCGGGAGATCGTATAGTGGGGCACGTCCTTGAATACATCGTTGAGCGTAGCCTCATCAAGCTGCTCCAGCGTCTCGCGGGTCGCCTTGCCGAAGAGGATGTTACTGGCAGCGATAGCCATGTCGAGGTCCTCGCGCGAGTGGACCATTACCGTCACCTCCTCGGCGAGACGACGCTGCAGGGCGCGGCGGCCCGGATCCTGTCTGTGCTCGGCGATGAGCCCCTCGATGGTTTCATGGTCGAGGTCGGTGAAGATGCGGATATAGCGCTCTGCCTCATCGTCAGCCACGTTGAGCCAGAACTGATAGAAGGCATAGGGCGTGGTGCGCTTGGCGTCGAGCCAAACGTTGCCACTCTCCGTCTTGCCAAACTTCTTGCCATCGGCCTTCGTGATGAGCGGACAGGTGATACAGAAGGTTTCTACGTCGTTGCCCAGAGTGCGATGGATCAGCTCAGTACCCGTCGTCATATTGCCCCACTGGTCGTTGCCACCCAACTGCAACCGGACGCCATGCTCGCGGTAGAGATGGAGAAAGTCGTAACCCTGGAGGAGCTGGTAGGTAAACTCTGTAAAGGAAAGTCCGTCGCGCGCCGTACCGTTGAGACGCTGCTGCACGCTCTCCTTCGCCATCATATAGTTGACGGTGATGTGCTTACCCACCTCGCGGGCAAAGTCGAGGAAGGAGAAGTCCTTCATCCAGTCGTAGTTGTTGACCATCTCGGCCTTGTTGGGCGCCGTGCCGTCGAAGTCAAGAAACTTGGATGCCTGCTTCTTGATGGCCTCCTGATTGTGGTAGAGCGTCTCGGCGTCAAGGAGATTGCGCTCCGCACTTTTGCCTGAGGGATCGCCAATCATGCCCGTAGCGCCTCCGACGAGAAGATAAGGCTTGTGTCCACAACGCTGCAGATGGCGCAGCATCATGATGCCGCAGAGGTGTCCGATATGGAGGGAGTCTGCGGTAGGGTCTGTGCCGAGATAGGCCGACACGGTATGTTCCAAAAGATATTCCTCTGTGCCTGGCATGATCTGTGCAAGCATTCCACGCCATTTCAGCTCTTCAACAAAATTCTTCATAGAAATTGTATGAGATGTATTTAAAAGATTGTTCTATTTCTCCTTATTAATATATAGCACTCCATCATGGGCGCTACGCATCGTAGTGGACCCACCTCTTGACTCAAGGCACGGGGTCGTAGCCCGATCCACCCCAGGGATGGCATCTGAGCAGTCGGCGGATGGCCAAATAGAGACCCTTGAAAGGTCCGTGCTTTGCTATTGCTTGACGCGCATACTCCGAGCACGTCGGCGTGAAGCGGCAAGAGGGAGGCGTGAAGGGCGAGATACATTGCTGATAGAAGCGAATGGGCAGGATGAGCAACCAGCTAAGGATGCGCGAAAGTGCCCGCGCGGCTTCCGAAAGTCTCATCATCACGCTATGTGCTAAGTTCGTCAGGCTTTGGCACTACCCAGTCGCTCCGCCAAGCGGGCAAGGAGATTGCCCATGCGATGGTGGACGGTCGCGGTATCAACCAAGTCATCGCTCAGCCAAATGAAGGCCAGGTCCAGATGGTTGCCTTCGGGCAGCGCCTCGGCGAGGATTTCCTTTTGCAAGCGATACGCCTCGCGCAATTGGCGTTTCACGCGATTGCGCGCCACAGCATGCTTCAGATGGCGCTTCGGCACGCTCAGGAGCACCTGCACGGCCACTGGGTCATACTCCGGACGGTCATAGAGACGATAGACCACACGAATCGGGAAGGCCGACAACGCACGGCTGCCCCCTTTGCTGAAGAGACGGTCTATCTGCAACTTGCTGACGATATGCTCTTCCTTGCCGAATGTGTGCTTACCCGCAGTCATCTTCGTGGGCGTTATATACTTTGGTCTATGCGCTTCTATGAATTATTGCTGTACTCTGTTCTCTCGCTTCAGATAGTTTTCCACCGCTGCCGTCATAGACGGAAACTCCTTGGTGGGTGCCTCCAAATCAAGACGCAGTCCCGAGTCGCGGATCACCTTGGCCGTAGCAGGACCAAAGGCTGCGATACGAACGTCGCCCTGCTCAAACTGGGGCATACTATTGGCAAACGACTGCACGCCCGTGGGAGAGAAGAAAACCACCATGTCGTAGTCGAAGTTTTTCACCTCTTCCTCCGTCAACTCGTTGTTCACCGTCCGGTACATCACACACTCGCGGTGCTTGAGGCCCTTCTCGTCCAGCAGCATAGTGAGACTGTCGTTGTGGACCGAACTCTGCGGCACGAGATAATTCTCCACCTTGTGCTTCACCATAGTCGGGATGAGGTCCGCGATCTTGCCCGTCTTGCCAAAGAAGACCTTGCGCTTGCGGTATTGGACGTATTTTTGAATATAAAGAGCGATGGTTTCGATGACACAGAAGTACTTCATGTCCTCAGGAATGGTGATGCGCATCTCCTTGGCCAGCTTGAAGTAGTTGTCGACAGCGTGGCGTGAAGTGAACACTACAGCCGAGTAGTCGAGGATGTTGATCTTCTGCTGGCGAAACTCCTTGGCCGTGATTCCTTCCACTTTGAAGAACGGTCTGAACACCATTTCTACACCTTGTGCTTTCTCTATGTCAAAATAAGGAGATTTGGCACTGGGCTGTGGTTGGGATATCAAAATCTTTTTAATCATCGTTGTCTTAAAAATTTATATTCAAATAGCTTGCTATCATTTCCAAAATGCCCCACGAAGTCACGATCGGCATCAGTTCGAGCGCACAAAAGTACAAAATAATTTGCAGATGGACGTTCGATTGACTGAAAAAGATGGTGAAGCTTTTGTAAAAGGTCAGAATCTTCACCAAAACGATGATGGAAGCGGTGTAGATAAAGGCAGAAGGGAGCGGAAGGTCGAAATAGACGACGAGAAGGACGAGTGGGAAAAGCAGCACGCCCTCCGTGGCACTAAGCAGTCGCCAGGACCGGTTCCATTGTTCATTATTTTGACGATGGAAAAATACCCAATTGACAAACTTATAGATACCATACTTCACTCCGAAATAGAGCGTGAAGAAGCCCGCAAAAAGTGCGATAAGGGCCAGTTGCGAGTCGATGACGAAGTCGGTATGGAGGTAGAACGCCTGATAGACATAGTAGATAATGCCCAAGAGCATGGCGGTCTGGAGGATGAAGAACCACTGGAAGCGACGCTCCAGGGCCGTCTCTGTCATCTCGGCCACGCTGCGCGGCACGAAGAAGAAATTCTTCAGCTGTTGCAAGAAGAGATTTTTGGAGAAGGAAAAAGAAAACATAGCCAACAAGAAGCAGCCCAGCAGCAGCGAGGTGATGGTGTTGTCGTTGCGCAGGAGATAGGGAGCAGGATCGCCCGCCACGCCCACCCGTGGCAGTCCGAGCTCGGGGTGGAAATACTTCCCGCCATGGAAGTAGGTCGTGTCCATGAAGCGTGTCTTCTCGAAGGGCTTCACCTTCAGCACCCGGATGCCGAAAGTTGTCATCGTGTCCGTGCGCGTGTTGTAGGCTATGTCGCCGACCTTGAAATGGGCCTGAATGGCCGAATCCTTCTGGTCCTCGGTCGCGTCAGGACGCAACTCCTGCAACACACGGTAGGGAGTCATCCCTGCCGTGTTGCGCGTCTCCCCGTCTATTGTCGTAAAATTGGACCCCGGATTGGGCATCGCGTTTTCATTGACGGGTTGCGTCGTCAGCGTATCCTTCAGCAGAACAGGCATTTGCTTAGAGTCCGAATGCTTCTTTCAGTTTCTCCACCAGGTCCAGTTTCTCCCAGGTGAACAGTTCCACGTCGATGGTCTTCGTCTCGTGGTAGCGGCTCGTAAAGCTTTTCTTCACCACCTCGTTCTTGCGGCCCATGTGGCCATAGGCTGCCGTCTCAAGATACATCGGCTGGCGCAGCTTGAGCTGGCGCTCTATGGCCTTAGGCTTCAGATCGAAAAGACCCTTTATCTTTGCGGCTATCTCGCCGTCGCTCATCGCCACATGCTTGCGTCCATAAGTATTGACATAGACACTCACGGGCTCCGCCTTGCCGATAGCATAGGCCAATTGCACGAGTACCTCATCGGCCACACCCGCAGCCACCATGTTTTTGGCAATGTAGCGCGCCATATAGGCGGCCGATCGGTCCACCTTGGAAGAATCCTTGCCCGAGAAGGCGCCGCCACCATGGGCACCACGTCCGCCGTAGGTATCGACAATGATCTTGCGGCCCGTCAGGCCCGTGTCGCCGTGAGGACCACCAATGACAAACTTGCCCGTGGGGTTGACCAAATATTGTATGTCGTCGTTGAAGAGTACGAGGACGGACTCCGACTCGATCTGCGCCTTCACCCGCGGCATGAGTATTTCCTCCACATCCTTTTGAATCTGGGCCAGCATTGCCTCGTCGTCGTCCATGAAGGGGTCGTGCTGGGTCGATACGACGATGGTGACGATGCGCTGCGGCACACCCTCGTCGCTATATTCCACCGTCACCTGGCTCTTGGAGTCGGGGCGGAGATAGGTCATCTGCTTACCCTCCTTGCGGATGTCGGCCAGCGTCCGCATGATAAGATGAGCGAGATCGAGCGTGACGGGCATATAGTTGGCCGTCTCATTGCAGGCGTAGCCGAACATCATTCCCTGGTCGCCGGCACCCTGCGCCTCCTCGTCCTCGCGGCTGACGCCCCGATCAATATCCTCGCTCTGCTCGTGAATGGCAGTCAGAATACCACAAGACTTCGAGTCAAACTGATACTCAGCCTTATTGTAGCCAATACGGTCGATGGTCTTGCGGGCCACGGTCTGCAAATCGACATACTCCGTGGAGCGTACCTCGCCCATGATCACCACCTGTCCCGTTGTGTTGAAAGTCTCGATGGCGCAATGTGCCTTGTCGTCATAGGCCAAAAACTGGTCGAGCAAAGCGTCGCTAATCTGGTCCGCTACTTTATCGGGATGTCCTTCAGAGACAGACTCTGATGAAAAAAGATATGCCATTCTGTTTTCCTTGTTGAAGTTCTTATTACCTTATAAATTGAGTCAATCACTCGATTGGGGTGCAAAGTTACGCAATTTTGCTTGTATAGCCATGCGTTCCAACTCATTATTATATTTTATTATGCTGCACGCCGCTCTCCAGGGGCTATTTCCCATTGAGTATTCGCTTGATGTCGTTGAGCTTGTTGAGTGCGTCCATCGGCGTGAGGTGGTCGATGTCGAGATGTAGTATCTCGTCGCGGATCTGCGAGAGCACGGGGTCGTCGAGCTGGAAGAGCGACATCTGCATTCCGTCGGTCGTCGCCACATTCTCCACATTCGGTTTTCCCGCCGACCCCACCTGAGCGTTGTCCGCCTCCAGCTGCTTCAGGATCGTCGAAGCCCTGCGGACGATGGAGGGCGGCATACCTGCTATCTCGGCCACATGGATACCAAAGGAGTGCTCGCTGCCTCCACGCTCCAGTTTGCGCAGGAAGATCACCTTGCCATCCATCTCCTTGACGCTCACATTGTAGTTTTTGATGCGGTCGAAGCGTTTCTCCATCTCGTTGAGCTCATGGTAGTGGGTGGCAAAGAGCGTGCGAGCCTGGGCACGCTTGTGCTCGTGGAGATATTCCACGATGGCCCAGGCTATGGAGATGCCGTCGTAGGTGGACGTGCCGCGCCCCAGTTCGTCGAAGAGCACGAGCGAGCGTGGCGTGACGTTGTTGAGAATATTGGCAGCCTCAGTCATCTCCACCATAAACGTTGATTCGCCCGTGGAGAGACTGTCGCTGGCGCCCACTCTTGTAAAGACCTTGTCCACCAGTCCTATGCGGGCGCGCTCGGCAGGCACGAAACAGCCCATCTGGGCCATGATTGCTATGAGGGCCGTCTGGCGCAGCAAGGCCGACTTACCCGACATATTAGGACCCGTGATCATCACAATCTGCTGGCGCTCCGTGTCCAGATAGACATCGTTGGGGACATATCGCTCCCCGACAGGAAGCTGCGTCTCGATGACAGCATGGCGACCCTGGCTGATGTCGAGCACGTCGCTCTCATCGACCACGGGGCGCACGTAGCCCTGCTCCTCTGCCACCTTGGCAAAGGAGAGCAGGCAGTCGAGATGGGCTATGACATTGGCATTGATCTGAATCTGCGGGATATACTCCCTCATGTCCTCCACCAACTGCATGAAGAGCGAAGTCTCGAGGGCGATGATCTTCTCGTCGGCACCGAGGATTTTCTCCTCATACTCCTTCAGTTCCTCGGTGATGTAGCGCTCCGCCTGGGCGAGGGTCTGCTTGCGCACCCACTCCGCTGGCACCCTGTCCTTGAACGTGTTGCGCACCTCCAGGTAGTAGCCGAAGACGTTGTTGAAGCCTATCTTCAGCGAACTGATACCCGTCTTTTCCATCTCCCGCTGCTGTATCTGCAACAGATACTCTTTGCCATTGTCGCGGATGGATCGCAGGTCGTCGAGCTCAGGACTGAAGCCCGCCGCTATCACGCCCCCCTTGTTGATCTGCAAGGGTGGGTCGGGCTGTATCTCCTGCTCTATTCTCTTTCGGAGCGTCTCGCAGAGGTTCAGTCGCTCGCCCACGCGCCGCATGGCCTCGTTGTCCGACTCCAGGCAAGCCGTCTTCACGGGCACGGTGGCAGCAAGCGCATGGCGCAACTGGTTGACCTCTCGGGGCGAGATGCGGCCCACCGCCGCCTTGGAGATAATGCGCTCCAGGTCGCCGATGCGGTGAAACTCGTCGTCCACCGTCTCGCGGAAGTCCGTGTCGCGGTAGAAATACTCCACACCATCGAGCCGCTCGTTGATCTGCCTGACATCGCGCAGCGGGAAGACCGTCCACCGTCGGATCATGCGTCCACCCATCGGCGTGACCGTATGATCGATGACGTCAAGCAGACTCGTGCCCTCCTCCTGCATCGGCTGGAGGAGTTCCAGGGACCGGATGGTGAAGCGGTCGAGACGTACGTAGCGGTCCTCCTCGATGCGACGCAGCGAGGTGATATGAGAGATATGTGTGTGCTGGGTCAATTCCAGATACTGCATGATGGCCCCTGCGGCAACGATGCCGTTGCGCAGGTGGTCCACACCAAAACCCTTGAGGTTCTTGGTTTTGAAATGCTTGAGGAGCTTCTGTCGTGCCGTCTGGTCGGTGAAGACCCAGTCGTCGAGTTCAAAGGTGACGAATTTGGTGCCAAACTGCTGTTCGAAATCCTGCTTGCGCGTGCGGTCGTAGAGCACCTCCTTCGGCTGGAAGTTGCCCAGAAGTTTCTCCACATAGTCGTAGTTGCCCTCTCCGGTGAGAAACTCTCCCGTGGAAATATCAAGCAAGCTCACACCGCAAGCCCCCTTACCGAAATGGATGGCGGCAAGAAAGTTGTTCTCCTTGTAGTTGAGCACGTTGTCTCCCATGGCCACGCCCGGCGTCACGAGTTCGGTAATGCCGCGCTTCACCATCTTGTCCATCTCCGAAAGGCCCTTCTTGCCCTTGATGGCGGCCCGCTTTTTCTTCGGATTCTCCAGTTGGTCGCAGATGGCCACACGCTTTCCAGCGCGGATGAGTTTCGGTAGATAGGTGTCGAGGGCATGGTGGGGAAAACCCGCCATCTCCGCCCCACTCGCCGCTCCGTTGTTGCGACGCGTGAGCGTGATGCCCAGGATGCGCGCAGCCTCCACCGCGTCGTCGCAGTAGGTCTCATAGAAGTCGCCGCAGCGGAAGAGCAGCAGCGCCTCGGGGTGCTTCTCCTTCATGGAGAAAAACTGCCGCATCATGGGGGTAAGTCCCTTGTCGTTTGTTGCCATAGTCAGCCTTTGCCTTGTTGAATTGTTGCCGCAGAGGGGGGGAAAGACCAAGCAAGCAGCGTGGCTCTTTCCCTTTCGCGAAAGTTCAAGGATGCAAAAATACAAAAATAAGACCGAATGGCAAAATGATACCCCCGTTTTTATGCCTGGCGGGCGCAAAAAGTCCAAGGTACGCCCGCCAGGCACATAGATTGTACGCCCTTAACCGACGCAGCGCTTGAGCCAGCTCCAGCCCTCCCGCACCCACAGGACGAGGGAAGAGCCCAGGATGATAATGATCCAGTCCGCCACCTTGAGGTCGCAGACGTTGAAGAAATGCTGTATTCCCGGCAATTCCACCATTGCTATCTGTCCAACGAATATGATGACCACGATCAGCAGCAGTCCTTTGCAACCCTTGAAATGGAGGGCGCTGCGTCCCGTCTCGAAGGCCCGGGAGCAGAAGAGATAGAAGAAATGGGTCATCACGAAGATGGTGAAGAAGAGCGTCTCCTCATAGCGGGTCAGTCCGTCAGGCGCTCCGAGGTGCACGTGAATCAAGTCCATGAGACTCGTGATGCCAGCGTGCTCGAAGATATAGAGCAAGACGAAGAGCAAGACGAAGAAGCAGCCGCCCACACCCAGGATATTCTCATACATCGCACGGGTGAGGATGAAGACCTTGCGGTCGCGCGGCTTGTCCCGCATCACGCGCTTCGAGGGCGGCAGCGAGGCCAGGGCCATGGCGGCAAAGGTATCCATGATGAGGTTCACCCATAGCATCTGCGTGACCGTGAGAGGACTCTGCGTGCCCATGAAGGCGCCGCTGAGAACAATGAAACACGCCGCCACATTGACCGTGAGCTGGAAGAGCAGGAAGCGCTGGATGTTCTTGTAGAGCGAGCGTCCCCACATCACGGCCTTGCCGATGGAAGAGAACGAGTTGTCGATGATCGTGATGTCGCTCGCCTCCTTGGCCACGGCCGTTCCGTCGCCCATCGATAGTCCGACGTGGGCCGCCTTGAGGGCAGGTGCGTCGTTGGTTCCATCGCCCGTCACGGCCACCACCTGGTCGAGTTTCTGCAGCGCCTCTACGAGCCGTTTTTTGTCCATGGGGCGCGCCCGGGCGATGATTTTCAAGTCCATCACACGGTGAGCAAGTTCCTCGTCCGAGAGGGCAGCAAACTCCGGCCCGGTGATGATTTTCCTGTCTCCGTCCTGCGGAGTCCAGAGACCTATCTGGCGCCCTATCTCCTTGGCCGTTCCTGGCGTGTCGCCCGTGACGATTTTGATCAAGATGCCCGCCTTCATACATTCCTCTACTGCTGCCGGCACATCGGCCCTCACGGGGTCGCTGATAGCCACAATGCCTTGGAAGGTAAGGCCCTTCGCCACCACCTTGCCCTCGGCTATGGCCTCCTCGCCGTCCTTGAGTGGCAACGAGGCAAAGCCCAGCGTACGCATGGCCTGGCCTTGATAGCCAGCCAGCCAGCCATCGATGGTCTCGCGCGCCACGTCTCCTGCCGTCTGGGCACAGAGCGAGAGCACGATCTCGGGCGCACCCTTGACGTAGAGCACGCGCTGCCCTCCGAGCCGAGGCGAGCGGACGACAGTAGCCATATATTTGCGCTCTGTGGAGAAGGGCAGTTCCTCGTCGATGGAAACAGCCTCGCGCAACTGGCGGTAGTCCACGCCCTGCTGGTCGAGCCACAGCAGGAGAGCACCCTCAGTAGGGTTGCCCAGCACCTGGGGCGACTTCGGGTCGGAGAAATCCAGCGAGGCCGTGGAGTTGACGGCCATTCCCTCGGCCACAGCATCATCCCGAAGGCATCCCGAAGGCATCCCGAAGAAACGGCTCTCATAGACCTGCATTTTGTTCTGCGTCAGCGTGCCCGTCTTGTCAGTACAGATAACGGTCGTAGCACCCATCGTCTCGCAAGCATGCATCTTTCTGACGAGGTTGTTGGTCTTGAGCATCCGCCGCATACTGTAGGCCAAGCTCAGCGCCACGGCCATGGGCAGTCCCTCGGGCACGGAGACGACTATAAGCGTCACGGCTATCATCAGCGTGTTGAGCGTATAAGTCACCAGATCGTCCCATTGCTCCGCGCCGCCAAGCGACAGATGGAAATAGTAGATCATGGCCAGCAGCAGGAGGAAGTAGCTGGTGGAAGCCACGGCCTTGAACGTCCAGCGCCAGCGCTTGAAACGGCAGATGACGAGGTAGAAGAACAGCGCCGTGGGCAGAGCCAGCGTCCAGACCACGGGCGCCCAGTCGAAGAAGACGATGAGCCGTCCCACGATGATGAGGGCTGCGAATACATAACTGACATTGGTCACCAGCAGTCCGAGGCGGTCCAGCTGCTCGTTGAGCGGCGTGCGGACACTATTGTCTATCTGTGCGGCCTCGAAGACCTTGCCGTTCTCCGTGGCGTCGCCCACGGCCGTGACGCGCATCCTGCCGTGGCCCTCCATCACCTTCGTGCCGCGCAAGACGTGGTTGGTGGCAAAGGTGGCATTTGGGTCGAAGTTTTCGGGGTGAATGCTCTTGCGGCAGACGGGCTCTCCCGTGAGCGACGACTCATCGACCGAGAGGCTCACCGCCTCCAAGAGTTCGCCGTCTGCGGGAATCTCCGCTCCCGTCGGCAGCACCACAATATCGCCCACCACTACCTCGCGCTTGGGGATGGAGGTGACGTTGCCGTCGCGAATCACCTCCACGGGCTCATCGTCGTGGACCTGGTTGAGAATGGAAAACTGCTTGTCGGCCTCGCGCTCGAAGTAGAAGGACACGGCCGTAGCCAGGAATATAGCTACAAAGATGCCCACAGGCTCGAAGAAGACCGTCGCGCCGTGGTGCAGACCATAATATTCGTAGCAGGCTATGCCGATGGAGAGGACACCCGCGAAGAGCAGGATAATGATCAACGGGTCCTTGAACTTCTCCAGGAAAAGCGACCAGACAGACGCCTTTTTCGGTGGCGTAAGGACATTTTCCCCGTATTTCTGACGACTGGCCACCACCTCCTCGGCAGTGAGCCCCATGATGTGTTGTTGATCTTTCATCATTGATAATCTTATACTTACCGCCCCACTCCACTTTCTCTCTCCTTTCCCTTAGCCTGGGGCGAAGGGAGGGGGCGTTTTTTGAGGAATGCAAAGTTAGCGACAATACCAAAGAGCAACAAACGATTTATAATTATTTATTAGTAGCCAAACATATTTTTAGACAAACGTCATCGAATTGTAACAATCCGCCGCCTGAATGAGGTCGTTCCACAAGAGATCTGCAGTCGAATCTTATCTACGACCGAAACAAAGGGTAAGCTACGACCAAGACGAAGGGTAAGCTATGACCGAGACGAAGGGTAAGCTACCATTGAGACGGGCCCTCAGCTACCGTGGGTCGCTCCTTGTTCTATGTGTCTCATGAGTTGTCAATGCGATAGTCTCTATGACGTCATTTGGTAGAATCACACCTATTTCTAAGACCTTCCAAAAATGAAGTTACTG
>OLYN01001544.1_pt1 | contig 11583 bp, 8 predicted proteins | sample 1674231 | NCBI WGS metagenome assembly OLYN01 (sample SAMEA103958153, study PRJEB25191) | human gut metagenome
CTCTGTTCAAAAATGAGTTATACTATTTTCATATATGAGAAAAGATTTTCCAACATATGATTCCAATTTGTCTAATTTTGTTCATTTTATTTATTGCAGTGATTACTTTTGCCATAAAGAGGGCTAATTCTGCCCAGGCAAAGGTCACCGAGGAGTTCTGGGAAAAGGAGCGTAAGGCCAACTCACCCCTCCGCGGAGATACCACTGACCTGTGTTATATTACCATACCGGAAAAGTTTTTTCCATTAAATAATGATAAAATAAATGATTTAAGGGATAAAACTCTTGTCAATCTCACCTGAATGACAAACACTGATTTAAAGCTTAAATATGGCATTCTCAATTTTAAAAAACTGTCTGAATATGATGATAATTTCACGAAATTTGTTTCAATGCTTGAGAGCTTACAGGCTGATGCCACCTCGGCCGGTAATTACTCACACCTATTAATGTACTTACTGCGATATTCATCGTACAGCCTTGAGGCCTGACTTCTGGTCAGGTTGTCCCACGATATGACATCTGCTATCCCATACTCAGTCATCAGCTCCTTTAGCTGTCTGACCTGATGGGCCGTAGCGGGTGTCTGTTTTTTTGCTTTGTATACAAGTGGCTTTGACTCCACCGGCTCACCCTTTTCATCCATCAGTGCAAGCAGCTTTTCAAATATCTGCTTTGTCTCTATCGCATCATCGAGCGCCCTGTGCGCATTTTCCCTGTTTACACCAAAATACTCGCACAAAGCCTCCAGCTTCTTCGACTGCTCAGCAGGCAGACATTTTCTGGCTATTTTCAGCGTATCATATGCATTCAGCGAGAGGGTTCGCTTGTGATTTACCGCCCACTGCTTTAAAAAGCTGTAATCAAAGGTCACATTCTGCCCGAGTATGATATCATCTCCGATAAAATCAAGCAGGTTATCCACGGCCGCGTCCATATCTGCCGCGTTTTCCACATCACTGTCGGTAATTCCCGTTAATTCCTGCACACGCTGTGGAATATGCTGCTTTGGATTTACCAGTGTGGATATCGTATCCACTATCTCGCCGCCCCTCACACGTGCCGCACCTATCTCTATTATCTTGTCATTTTTGGCGGAAAGACCTGTCATTTCAAGGTCAATCACCGTGTAATTTTTTATATTATCTATGTTGCTCATTTTTCTTAGTCCGTAAACCTTTCCGGCTTTTACCGCTATAGTCATTTCACGTTACTGTTATTCTATATACTCCACCAGCGCCTGGTGGTCAAGCGGGTCTCTCATGTCGTAGTGGAAAAGCGCCCACACCGGCTCCTTATGATACTTTGGCAGTTCATCCAGCTTGCGCGTGTGCTTGTCCGGAAAAATATAGTGGAACGGCTCCACATGTGACAGCTTTCCATTCTTACAGTATGCATGTGTCATGTGCTTAAAGCTTCCTATATCTGTGGCCCACCTCGGGCGGCTCTTGCAGTTCTCACGATAGTACAAATCAAAGATGAGTGACTCCTGAATCATGCTGTAAATCTGCGCATTTTCATCAAAATCAGTATTATCTCTATCTATGGCATTTTCGTCAAAATCAGTATTATCTCTATCTCCGGCATTTTCGGATAATACCACAGAAGTCATAGCATCGCTGTCACAGCCATGCAGGTATAAAGCCAGAAATTCAAGCAGTATCTCACACCTTCTGATGCGCGAATGGCTCATTCCAAAATAGCCGTTTGCCTCATAAAAATCTCCAAGCTCCTGAAAAAACTCAAACGCACTGTCAAAGATACACTCCATGAGCTTCATCGTAATCTCAAACTGTCCGCTGTTATAATACACCTCAAGCATCTCCTCGACGCGCTTAATCTTTATCACATCATCAAACGAAAGCCACTTCGTGGACATAACCTCATACGGCGGCTTGTCATGGTAGACAATACCATATTCCGCGGCATGCTCAAACATGTACGAACCCTTGAGTACCTTTAAGAACCCAAGCTGCAGCTGGTTTGGCTTAAGCTCATAAATCTCATCAAATGAACGCCCAAAGCTGTCATAGTCCTCGTATGGCAGCCCTGCAATCAGGTCCAGATGCTCATGGATATTGTTGCCGCTTTGAATGAGCTTCACAACCTCCTTAAGCCTCTCAAGCTTCATAGTCCTGTGAATCTCCTTAATCGTGACCTCATTGGTGGACTGCACACCGATTTCAAGCTGTATCAGCCCCGGCCTCATATCAGAAATCAGCTCAAGCTCCTCCTGATTCAGCAGATCCGCCGATATCTCAAAGTGAAAGTTTGTCACACCATTGTCATTTGCCTTTATAAAGCGCCACAGCTCCATGGCATGAGCATGATTGCAGTTGAAGGTTCTGTCCACAAACTTAATCTGTGGCACCTTCTGGTCTATAAAAAACTTAAGCTCCCTTTTGACAATCCGAGTATCCCTGAAACGCAGTGTCTTATCCACCGATGACAGACAGTAGCTGCACGAAAACGGGCATCCCCTGCTGCTCTCGTAGTAGATGATGCGGTTTGAAAAATCATCGAGAGTATCATAGCAGAATGGAATTTCACTCATGTTTTTAATTGGGCGTTGACTTGTGAATACTATTTCACCGGCTTTATTGTCCCCCATGTTGTTCACACTTGTACTATTACCTGTGCTGTTTTTTCTGAAAGCAATGCCTGCAATATCACTCAGCTTTCTTTTATGCGCATAGTAACCGCACAGCTCTCTAAAGGTATCCTCTCCCTCGCCTATCATCACACCATCTATGTATGGATTTTCCCGCAGAAATGCCTCCACCTCGTAAGACACCTCAGGCCCTCCAACCCATATCGGCACTGACGGACAAAGCTTTTTATACTCGCGTGCAATATCAGTCACATAATCAATATTCCATATATAGCACGAAAAACAAAGTACGTCGGGCTTTCTCTTGTAAAGCTCCTCAAGAATGTAATCCTTCTGATTGTTTATCGTGTATTCCGCAAGCTCCACAGCATCCCTGTACTCCCCGGCACAGGCGCGCAGTGAGTAAACTGCGAGGTTTGAATGTATGTATTTTGCATTTATTGCTGTCAGTAAAATATTCATGGTTTCTCCTTAAAAAATGACCCTTGAATGTAGACTTTATGCCACAGTGAACTACCCATTGTCTTAAGCCAATGGGCTTCCTGCTTCATCGACCTCGTAACCTACTATCTCCACAGGCGTTAATTCGGACAGTCCCTGCCCTATTTATATTTTTTTCTTATGCTATTTGTCTTAGTCCTTCTGCCAGTATGTTTTTTGCAGCATTGATATCCCTGTCATGTTCTGCTCCACATTTCGGACATATCCATGTCCTCACTGACAAATCTTTTGTATCTGGATTCTGATACCCGCAAACAGAACATAATTGACTACTAGCATAAAATGTATCTATTTTGATGTATTTCCTGCCATTCCATTTTGCCTTATACTCTAACTGTCTTGTCAGCTCATACCATGATACATCACTTATGGCTTTTGCCAGATGATGATTTTTTACCATGTTTTTTATCTGTAAATTCTCTGAAACTATCACTTGGTTTTCGCTGATAATCTCATGTGAAACTTTATGTAGATAATCTTTTCTTATGTTCCTTATTTTCTCATGGCATAATGCTATCTTTTTCTTTGTTTTATAATAGTTCTTACTTCTCTTTCCTTTATGTGACAGTTGCCTTTGCAGCTTTACAAGCTGTTTCTCGTATTTTTTTATAATTTTTAGATTCTCATATACCTTCCCATCGGAAGTAATACATAAATCTTTAATTCCTAAATCGATTCCTATGTTATGATTTGTATGTGCCAGTTCCTTATGCTCCGTTTCTACAAGTATGGACACATAGTATTTTCCACTGGAAACCTGCGAAATGGTCGCTGACTTAATCTGCCCACTATATTCCCTGTGTAACCTTGCTTTTACCGCTTTTAATTTTGGCAATTTTATCTTCCCTGTCTCAAAATCTACCGCAATATTTCCATTTGTGAAGTTTGTTGTGTATGATTTATGATTATCGTGTTTACTCTTGAATTTCGGATATCCTGCATGCTCCTTAAAGAATTTTTGATATGCAGCGTCCATGTTATAGATTGCGTTGGTCATAGCAAATTTATCTATTTCTTTTAACCATTCATAGTCTTTCTTTAATTCTCTGTTACAGTAATTATTACAATCCGTTTTACTAACTGACTTTTTCTCTTTCTCGTATATTTCTTTCCGATATGCCAATGTCTGATTGTAAACAAAACGGCAACAGCCAAATGTTTTTGCAATCTGAATTCTTTGTTCGCTATTAGGATATATCCTGTATTTATATGCTTTTAACACCTACTGTCGCCACCTTCCTACCCTTGATTTTCTATATATTTTCTCAACATCTCTTCTGAAACACTTCCTACACTGCGGACAAAATATCCGTCGTCCAAAAAGTATGTTCTTTCCAAAAATGTTTTCGTAGATAATGCGAATATTTTTTCCAAATATGATATGTTGTATAACTCTTCATCAGATTTACTATTTTACTGATAGACATTGTTGGTTCTGTTTCTATCATGTAATAAATATGATCTTTATCTGTCTCCATATATCTGATAATGACTTTATGCTTTTGACATATCTCATAAGAAAACTGCTTTATATCATCTGATATTTGTTTTGACATCAGCAATTTCTTTCTATACTTGCATACGAATATAATATGATACTGTAACAAATATTTGTGTCTGTTTTTTGATTTCCACGTTCCCATAACGCAAGTATAGCACAAACCTCTCCGCTTCCGGCTACCTTACCCCATCGTCTAAAGCCAGTGGGATTGCGGTAGCCCTATTTCAAAAATCCAATAACTCTTCTCCATTGTTCTCACAAAATATTATATGGTATTTTTACCATATTGTTAAATCAGTTACTTTAATTTACATCGACATATTAACAAGTCTGTCGTACATGCCGCTTGCAAACAGCACCATCATGCCAATCGTGCAGATTACCGACAGCACAAATCCTATTATCGATGTAATCATACCGGCAGTTGCTATTGCATTGTTATACTGCTTTGCCCTTTTTGACATTTTGGAAGCAAGCATGCCGACAATTCCAAGTCCCATCAGATATCCAAAAAACGAGAAAATAATACTGCAAATACCAAGCACCAGTGAAACAACTGCAAGCTTAGCGCCCTCCCTCTCGTCATCTATGATAGTCTCATTATTGTAGAGCATCTCAAGACGGATACGCCTTGATTTACGCAGCATAACAAGCATAGGAATACCGAGCACGATAAAAGCGACACAGTTCATTGCCGAAAACTCATTAATCCTGTCGGCCACTCCTCCTCCCTCAAATATTCCCGATGATAAAAGTCCTCCCATATCTACAACAGTATGGAAAATGGCAAGTATCCAGAAATTACGTGTAGACGCGTATATCATGCAAAACAGCACGCCCATGAGACCTGCTGAAATAACCTGTATCAGACAACTGCTGAACTTAACCCCTGCGCCCATATTGGAAAAATGCATCAATCCAAACAGTACGCCTCCCAAAACTACGGCTCCTGTGATTCCACCTTTCGTCTTTGGAAAAGCTCTCAGCAGCAGATTGAACACTACGCCTCTGAACACCAGCTCCTCAACGAGCCCTACAAGGCAGACCGCGATAAAGAAAAAGAGTATGTTGTAAAATGCCTTCACATCACCATGCTCGCTCAAAAAGCACATATAAATACCTGAAACAACAGCATACAGACAATAAACTATGAAAAAACCACCTGTGTATAAGCTTCTGGTCCATCCTGCTGCATTTTCCTTAAAGATATCCCACAGCCCAAATAAATATGTGATGCCAAGAAAAATAACTAAAACAACTGTCTCCACAATAGCCTGCAGCAGATAGTCATCCGCCTTTTCCATGCCCGGAATCAGTCCCAGAACTTTTCCGCTCCACTGCAAGAGTGCAATGAAAATAAAAACTGCAAGAATGGCAAATATTATATTTGCCGGTGCCGAAAGATTTCTCAATTTCTGTTTCATAACTTTAAATCTCCTCATTTGCGTGTTATTAAGTATGAAAATATTCTATAGCATTTACTTTGACATTGCAAGCGAAGTATTTCATACTGCAATGGGCAGCAAAAAAGCCCTGTCCTTACGAACAGAGCCCTATGCATTATGTTGCACTTACAAGTCTTACTATCACATCAATTCCAGCTGCCCAAAAGAGTATCGCCCCCACGATATATACCTTTGTCTTCTGCTCAAAACCGAAATGATATCCTGTGTAAATACCTGCCACTATACAGATGACAGTAAGTAGCGCCACCATTATCATAATGGTGAAAAGTCCGGTACCGAGGAATCCGAATGCTATTCCTGCAAGAACCGTATAAAATGCGGTGATTCCTGCAATCCTTAACACTCTTTTCATGTCAAGCTGCGCCTGACAATGCTCCTCAATCCTTTCGTTTCTTATAGCCTTTCCTATAAGCCTGATCCCCAGTCCTATCAGTATTCCGATAGAAATTATCTCTCCTAAAAGTGCTTCATCCTTCACCGAATATTTCCCATTAAGAAAGCTTGACAGAAAATACCCGATGTACATTGCTAACAACTGGCAAACTGCAACTATGAAGCAAATGGCTGTAAGCTGTTTCTTATTTACTTTCTGGATCAGGGATCCCTGACATTCCATCGCAACGAAAATCTCCAGTGAGCTTCCCGCCACTATTAACAGATATTCTATCCAGCCCATTTTTGCCTCCCCTTATGTTTAAACATCCTTTAATTAATTATTTGTCGCTATCTGCCTTAGCATCTATTGAAGCTAATTTATATATGAACTTAACGCTACCCGTCTGTCCATCAGCAATTGCTGAGTATGTCTGATATTCCTCACCTGCGTCAATTACTGCCTGGAGCTTGTTGGTGAATGGCTTTAAGTCGCCGTTGTATGCGTCGAGAATCTTGTTGATTCCTTCCTCATTGAACTGTACCATACCGTCTGCAAGTGTATGTGCACCCTCTGAAAGTGTCTTAGAACCTGTTGTGAGCTGGTCAACACCTGAAACTATCTGATTTGTTCCATCCGCAAGCTGTGATGCTCCGCTATTGAGCTGTGCATTGTTTGCTACAAGTGTATTTGAACCGTCCACAAGCTGCTTGATACCGCTTGTAAGAGTTGGTACTGAGTTCATGAGTGACTGTGTTCCGGCTGAAAGCTGGCTTGCTCCGGCATTGAGTGCTGTTGCTCCGGCATTAAGTGTATCATTGTTTGATGTAAGCTTTGCTGCTCCGGCACTAAGCTGAGCTGTACCATCCTTTAAGTTTGCAACACCTTTGGTAAGCTCTGGTAATTTTTCTGCCAAGACCTTAGCGCCTTCATTTAGCTTTGTTGCACCACTCACCAGACTCTCTCCACTCTCCTGTTTTGCATTAATCTGGTCTGAAATATTTTTCTTTGTAGAATCAATTCCGGTAATTACAGCCTCCTGTGCTCCGGTTTCAGCTCCCGTTTTTGCTGCGTCTGCAACAGATGTTCCAACTGCATCCTTTGAGCTGCTTGCTACTCCATCTAATACCTGTGTAGCCATAGTTTTTAACTGACTGTCAGTATTGCTTGTAGATAATGCTTTAACATCGTTATCATAATCTTTGCCTGAAGCCTTATATATTGCTTTTATTGCTGATTCTCTTGAACCCAACTGATCTTCATACTTTTTAACCAAAGCCTCACCTGCCTGTTGTACAACAGTGGCTTCAATCTGTTGTTTAACCTGTGCTTCAACTGTTGAATATATCATATTATATAAAGTTTTATTAGCCTTAAGGCTCTCAACAGTTTTTTCAACACTGCTATCGCTTGTCATTTCGTTATAATACTTATCAGCAGCATATTTCTTTGTATTATTATAACTTGTAGCATTAGTATCATCTGCCAGCTTTGCATCTACTCCTGCTTTTGCAGCTTCCTTATACTTTGCTGCTTCTTCATCAGACATCGGTGCCTTCAAAGCTTTATCTAAAGTATTAATTCCATCTGACAAAGAATTTACACCAGACACAAGAGATGGAGCACTCTGTGACAACGTGTCTGTGCCGCTCTTAAGTGTATCCATGCCTGCATCTAAATTGCTCGCGCCTGCTGCAAGTGTGCTGGCTCCATCCGTATAAGCCTTCAACCCATCCTTAAGTGTTGCACTTCCGCTTGCAAGCTGTCCTGCTCCACTATTAAGCTTATCTGCTCCTGACACAAGGGCTCCTGTGCTGTTTCCAAGTGTATTCAGTCCACCACTTAATGTACTAACACCATCAGTATATGTCTTAAGTCCACTCTGCAGTGTGCCAACTCCTGATGCGAATGTGCCGAGCTTGCTCTGCAATGTTGAAAGTCCGTCAGCAAGTGTGTCAGTACCCTCTGCCAGTGTCTTTGAACCATCCTGAAGCTGTGTTGAGGCATCCTTTAAGTCATTTATCATGTCATCGAGGTCTGATGTGTCAATTCCGTCTGTGCTTACATAATCAGATGCGTTTACCACGAAGGTCATGGCTGCAGGCATTGAGAAATTCTCCACATCTGCTGTCATTTCCATGTATTCAGGGATATTTACATCGCCATCAAGATCTTTGTCCTTGATTCCGAGGCTGTCCTTTAAGCCCGGAAGAGCATAGCCGAGCACTACGCTTGATGAGTTGCTTACCTCAGCCTTGCCGTTTGTCACTTCGATATTCTCGAAGCCATCACCGAGTACAAGTCCTGTTATTGCTGCAAATGGTACGGAAACTGTCTGCTTCTCGCCATTTACTGTCTCTGTATATGATGTGGTATTTGTGTAGTCAAAACGGATTTTGACCTTTCCTGATTTTCCTGCAAGGTCCTCAGGTGAGATTTCTTTTCCATCGAGGTAATATGTAACCTTCTGTGTTACAGGCGGTTCCTCTGTTGCTGTGCCCTGATAGTAAATGTCCTTGCCACCGGCCTGCCAGGTGAGCTTATCACCGCTTTGTGCGAATTTTTCCTTGCCCTTTACGTTCTCGATATCTGAAAGGTTTGAAGCATCCTCCAAGGTATCCTTTTTGTCTTTATTTTTAAGGTGATCTACTACGATTGTTTTGTTTACGTTGCCGTTTGCATCTGAAATGAGATATACGCTCTCGTCCTTGTCTGCGTCGTTATCCTTTAATGATACGCTGTCCATGAGCTTATCTGCTATGTCATCAGCATCCTTGCTGCTTCCTGTTGTGCTGTCTGCCTCGGCTGTGACTGCGGTGCTGTTCTTCTCTGCAAAAACTGCTGTTGCTCCGATTCCTGTACCTACAAGTGCTATTGTGAGGACTCCGGCTACAACACGGACAATATATTTACTTTTTAACTTTTCTTTCAATTCTGGTAATTTCATGTCTTATTCCTCCTGATTTTGTTTTTGAGGTCATATTTTTATGTTATGAGGGTCAAAAAGTATTTTATCCCTCATTTATGATTAATCAGATTACTAAGCTGTCAGGTTCTTGTTTTTAAAGCCTGCGCTTGTGGCACATATTACTTTGTCAAAAATCATAAACATTGACGGAAGTATAAATACTACTACAAACATACTGATGATTGCGCCTCGTGCAAGCAATATACAGATAGAACTGATCATATCAATGTTTGAATAAAGTCCTACACCAAAGGTTGCGGCGAAGAAACAGAGTGCACTGACTATAACTGAGTTTGTCGAATCTGCAAGTGCCTTTGTGATTGCCGGCTTTTTGTCCATTCCGGTGTATCTGTTCTTTCTGTACTTTGTGGTCATAAGTATCGCATAGTCAACCGTTGCACCAAGCTGTATGGTTCCGATTACGATGCTCGCGATAAACGGAAGCTTCGTTCCTGTAAATCCCGGAATTCCCATGTTTACAAAGATTGCAAACTCGATGACCGCTACAAGTATGATTGGAAGCGATACCGATTTGAATACTACGAGGATGATAAGGAATATCAATACGATTGATACTGCACTTACACGTTTGAAGTCTGTATCTGTGATAGTGATAAGATCCTTTGTACAAGGTGCCTCACCGATAAGCATTGCGTCCTCGCTGTAATTCTTTACTATCTTTTTAATCTCTGTAATCTGGTTGTTTACCTCATCAGATGCTGTCGCATATTTTGATGAAACAAGCATCATCTGGTAATCACCGTTTTTGAATATCTCCTTTGCCTCATCCGGCACCATATCATCCGGTATTGTAGGTCCAAGTATTGAGTCAAGTGATACCGCAAGCTTTACTCCATCGACCTTCTTGATATCATCTATCATGCTTATGCTGTCTGCCTTTGACATATCGCTCGGCGCGATGATGATATGTGTGGCACCCATAGCATACTCCTTGTCGAGTCTTTCATTGGCCTGCTTACTGTATGCACTGTCAGGCATGGTTCCTGCAAGGTCATAGTAGACCTGATCATGAGTGTATCCGTATATTGCCGGGATGAGCACTACGATGAAAATCACTGCAAGTATCTTATAATGATTTGTTACCCAGCTTGCAATCCTGGAAACATCCGGCATAAGAATCTTGTGCTTTGTCTTCTCGATTGCCTTATCACATGCAAGAATCAGTGCGGGGAGAATTGTTACACATCCGATAACTCCGAATACAACGCCCTTTGCCATTACGATTCCCAGGTCAAGTCCAAGTGTAAAGCTCATGAAGCAGAGGGCTACGAAGCCTGCGATTGTTGTGATTGAGCTTCCTGTTACTGAGACAATTGTGTGGGAAATGGCATGTGCCATGGCTCGCTTCTTGTCTCCGTCATATCTGTCTATCTGCTCCTGATAGCTGTGCCAGAGGAAAATCGAGTAATCCATTGTTACGGCGAGCTGCAATACTGCTGTCAGTGCCAGTGTCAGGTATGAAATCTGTCCCTGTATAAAGTTTGTTCCCAGGTTATAGATAATAGCCATTCCTATGCTTAGGAGGAATAACATCGGAACAATTATTGAATCCATTGTAATTCCCATGACGAGCATTGAAAGCAATGCTGCTATGATGACATATATAGGAGCCTGCTGCATAACAAGTGTCTTTGTATCTGCGTTGACCGCTGCCATTCCTGCTACGAAGCAGTGGTTTTTCACCATCTTATCCATCTTGTTGACGGCTTCCATTGTCTCATCCGAACCCATTGTGTCACTGTAGGTGACGAGCATGAGCTGGCTGTTTGCATCCTTGTTGTTAAATGCGTCGTACACCTCATCCGGAATTGCCTCTCTTGGCAATGTGGAATCAGCGATTGTTCCGTACCAGATGACATCCTTAACACCCTCAAGGTCCTCAATGTCATCAGCCAGAGTCTCTATGTCCTGATCCTTCATATCCTCCAAGATCACAAAAGACAACGCTCCGGTTCCAAACTCATCTACCATGATATCCTGACCCTTCATAGTCTCTATCTGGCTTGGCAGATAAGAAAGGATATCAAAGTTGATTCTCGTGTTGATAAAGCTGATGCCCGACGGTATAAGCAGTGCAAATGCAACTATCAGTATCAGCACACGATGTTTTACGACTCCTTTTCCAAATTTAATCATTAGATT
>OLYN01001563.1_pt1 | contig 11514 bp, 7 predicted proteins | sample 1674231 | NCBI WGS metagenome assembly OLYN01 (sample SAMEA103958153, study PRJEB25191) | human gut metagenome
GCCCGTTTTTCGGTCGAGCGTCATGAGCCGGGACGCGTCGCGGCGCTCCAGCGGCGTCTGCGCGATCAGCTCCTCCGGCAGATCGTAATAAAAATCATGTGTTTTCAACAAATACAGCCCTTTCCAATACGCCGATTTTTTCCGCGATTCACATTGACAGGCAGGAATGAATATGATATGATGAGGCCGCTGGAATTCGCGGACATTTGTCCATCGTGCAAGAACATCTTATTTCTGCACAAACCAAATGTATTATATTACATTCCAAAATGATATGCAACCGGAACTTTCCGGCGAGTTTGAGGATTGGAGCTTTCATCATGGAGAAATTCAGAGTTGGTATCATTGGCGCAACGGGCATGGTCGGGCAGCGGTTCGTGCTGCTGACGGCAAACCACCCGTGGTTCACCCCGGTCGTGCTGGCCGCCAGCGCGCACAGCGCAGGCAAGACCTACGCGCAGGCGATCGAAGGAAAATGGCATATGGCTGAACCAATTCCGGAAAGCGTCAAATCCATGATCGTGATGGACGCCGAGGCGGACGCGGAGGAGATCGCGAGGCAGGTCGACTTTGTCTTCTGCGCCGTCAATATGAAAAAGGACGAGATCAAGGCGCTGGAAGAGAAATACGCGAAGCTCGAATGCCCGGTCGTATCAAACAATTCCGCCCACCGCCACACGCCCGACGTGCCGATGGTCGTGCCGGAGATCAACGCCGACCACATCCGCATCATCGACGCACAGCGCAAGCGGCTCGGCACAAAGCGCGGCTTTATCGCCGTCAAATCCAATTGCAGCCTGCAAAGCTATGTCCCGGCACTGCACCCGCTGATGAAATACGGCGTGGAAAAGGCGCTGGTCTGCACATATCAGGCAATTTCCGGCGCAGGCAGAACATTTGAGACATGGCCGGAAATGATCGACAACGTGATCCCCTATATCGGCGGCGAGGAGGAAAAGTCCGAGCAGGAGCCGATGAAGCTCTGGGGCCATATCGAGGGCGATAAGATCGTCAATGCGACGGAACCCAACATCACCGCGCAGTGTCTGCGCGTGCCTGTTTCGGACGGTCATATGGCGGCGTGCTTCGTTTCGTTCAAGGGCGAGAAGCCGTCGCTAGAGCAGATCAAGGCAGACTGGGCAGCGTTTTCGGGACACGCACAGGAATTGAAGCTGCCGTCGGCTCCCAGGCAGTTCCTGCATTACTTTGAGGAAGCCGACCGTCCGCAGACGAAGCTCGACCGTATGCTTGAGGGCGGTATGGCCGTCTCCATCGGCCGTCTGCGCCCCGATACGCAGTACGATTACAAATTCGTCTGCCTGTCTCATAATACCCTGCGCGGAGCAGCCGGCGGCGCTGTTTTGCTGGCGGAACTGCTTTGCGCGGAAGGATATATCACAAGGAAATGATCCCGAAGGGAGCGATTCTTTGAAAAAGCCCGTTTTTGAAGGCGTCGCGACTGCGCTCGTTACGCCGTTCAAGCAGGGTACGGTCGATTTTGCCGTCATGAATCAGCTGCTGGATCTGCAGCTTGCCGCAGGCGTCGACGCGGTCGTCGTCTGCGGAACGACCGGAGAGGCCTCCACCATGACGGACAACGAAAAGCTTGCGCTGATCGCGCACACAGTCAAATACTGCGCCGGACGATGCAAAATCATCGCCGGAACCGGTACAAACGACACGGCTCACACCTTGCAGTTGAGCCGTGTCGCTGCGTCTATGGGCGTGGACGCCGTGCTGCTGGTGACACCCTATTACAACAAGTGTACGCAGGCAGGGCTGATCGCGCATTATACCGCGGCAGCCGACACCGTCCCCTGCCCCGTGATTGTCTACAACGTGCCGAGCCGCACGGGCGTGGACGTCTCGGTTGAGACGTGCCGTGCGCTCTGCGCGCATCCGAACATCGGCGGGATCAAGGAGGCCAGCGGCAGCGTCCCGAAGGCCATGCGCATTCTGGACGCCTGCGCGGAGGAGCTTCCGCTCTGGAGCGGAAACGACGATCTGACCGTACCGCTGATGGCGGTCGGCGCGAGGGGTGCGATCTCCGTTTTGTCCAATGTGCGGCCTAAGCTGACGCTACAGATGGTCCGCGCCTGTCAGACTGGCGAATACGCGCAGGCGGGACGGATCCAGACGGCGCTGATGGGGCTTGTAGACGCGCTTTTCTGCGAGGTCAACCCGATTCCCGTGAAGCAGGCGCTGGCGCTGGAGGGCATTCCGGCCGGTCTGCCGCGTTTGCCGCTGACGCCCTTGAGCGGTTCGCATCTGCCCGTTTTGGAACAGATGCTGTCCGCCATGCCGGAGCCATAAAGCACAAGGTTCACCATAATTTTTTTGAAATAGAAGCCGCAAAAAGTTATTCACACTGTCAACAGATTTGTCAACACGCAAATTTCCCACATATTTCGACAAATACACGTCTTTTTGCCAGTATCTTTCAGGGTCGAAAAACGAAGAACTTTCACGACATAACGCACGGATATTGTTGACATAACGCATTTTATGCAGGAGTTTTTGCAGAACCGCACGCAAAACGCCCGGCGACCATGACTGGCCGCCGGGCGTTTTTTATTTGAGGGTTTCGCTGTGATTGAGAACGGAGACGCTGTAGAGGAACAGGACATCCTGCGAATCGAACGTCAGCCAGCGGCCAAGCCGCTCCGGCTGCACATAGCGGATATCGACCAGTGTGATCTTCGCATAGGCGCTGGTCAGAAGCGGCGCAAGACTGCTTGCAAACGAATCGCGGAAGATCACAAGCTCGCGGTCCGTATCCGCACTGGGGTTCGTGATCGTGAGCAGGGATTTTGAGCCGGAGAGGAACACGGAGTACGGGTCCTCCCCTTCCAGCGCGGGCAGATCATAGACCGGCCCGGTGCTGTCCGTTTCATAATCGTAGACGGTGCAGCCGAGAAGCGTCTCGCTCGTCAGATAGCGGAGCGTATCCGAGGCAAGCGGCAGAGCCGACTGTCCGCAGTAGACACCGTAGAATGGCGTGTCAGCCGTCACCGTATCATATTTCTCCGACAGTTTCACACCCATTGCTTCTGCTAATTGACTTGCAACCGGCACAATCGCCTCTTGTCTCCAGTGCAGATCAGTACGATAATAGCTGTTCAGAGACAGCACTGGCATCAGGTCGATTGCTTCCGCATAAGGCATATTCTTCTGAAGCAGCGCGGAAAACGCACTGTAGTCAAGCGACGGATAGCCATTCTGCCGCGCAAGAAACGCTCCCTTATCCGGGATAACAGCTTCATAGATTCTGGCATCTGTCCCGGACAGGTACGTTTCATAGATAGTCCGGAAGCGCTCTGCGGCATGGAGGACGGAGGACTCGTCCAACGGATATTCCAGCTTGGCGGCATAGCCGTCTGCAAGATAGATGCCGTTGTTATCCTTTTCGCGCAGCATATCCAGCAGAACAGCGGCCTTGAGCCGCCGGAAGCCGTCGCGCAGCGGGAACTGGTCGAGCGTATAGGATTCGAAATCCGTCATAAACGTGCCGTTCAGCACAGAAGCGGCCGTCAGCTCCGGCTTTTGCGCCAGCTTCCGGCGCTCACTCTGCGAAACCGTATCATCCGGCTTCAGAAGGCTCCAGACCAGAAATCCGAGCAGGAACGCCGCCGTCAGGCAGACGACTGCAAGATTCTTTCGTTTTTCCATGGGGCCTCCCCTCTAAAACCGGAAATACAGGAACGGATTGAACGAGCCGTCAACCAAGAAGGCCGTACAGACAGCCAGAAGCGCGGTCAGACCGACCGGCTCCAGAACCGCAAGAGCCGTTTTTCCTGCTCGGCTGCGCTGGACTGCTGCACACAGGCTTTTCGCCAGCGGCGTTGCGCCGACAACGGCAAGCAGGAGCAGCACGGTGCAGCTGCGCAGCTCGTACAGGCTTTCCGCACTGACCAGCGGCAGGCCCCCGCCGCCGAACATGGCGCGGATGGACTGCGCGGCGTCCTGCACGCTGGATGCGTCGAACAGTACGAAGCCGAGCGTCACAAACAGGAGTACATAGACGTGGTTCAGCACGTGCAGCTTTTGAAGTCCACGCAGCAAAAACAGCTTTTCCGCCGTGAGCAGAACCGCGTACAGAAGACCCCACAGGACAAAATTCCACGCCGCGCCGTGCCACAGGCCGGTCGCGAGCCAGACGAGCAGGATATTCAGCAGCTGCCGGGCGCTCCCCTTCCGGTTTCCGCCAAGCGGGATATAGAGATAATCGCGGAACCACGAGCCGAGCGAAATATGCCAGCGCCGCCAGAATTCCGTGATGCTGCCGGACAGATAGGGGTACTGGAAGTTCTCCGAAAACCGGAAGCCGAAAATCCGGCCAAGGCCGATGGCCATGTCGCTGTAGCCAGAGAAATCATAGTAGATCTGCAGGGTGAACGCAATCGCGCCCAGCCAGTAATACAGGACCGACAAATCGGCGGACGCGCGGAAGCTTGACACCAGCTCTCCGAGCAGATTGGCAAGCAGGATCTTTTTCGCAAGGCCCAGAATGAAGCGCCGCGCGCCAGCGGCCGCCTCTGACACACTGTGTTCGCGTGTTTTCAGCTGCACGGCGATATCGGAATAGCGGACGATCGGCCCGGCGATCAGCTGCGGGAACATGGCGATATAGGCTGCAAGATCGATAAAATTCCGCTGCGCCGGGACCGTCCCGCGGTACACGTCCACGGTGTAGCTCAGGATCTGGAACGTATAGAAGCTGATGCCGACCGGGAGCGCAAGGCGCAGCAGCGGCGCGGACAGCCCGGTCAGCGCGTTCAGGTTTGCGATCATGAAATCGGCATACTTGAAATACGCAAGCGTCCCGAGGCTCAGGAGAACAGACAGGACCAGAAACAGCTTCGCCCGCCTGGTATCGCGGAAGCGCTCGATCAGCCGTCCGAAAATATAGCCTTGCAGGATGGAGACGAGCATGACCGGCAGATAGCGCGGCTCACCCCAGCCATAAAACACAAGGCTCGACAGGAGCAGCACGCCGTTTTTCGCCCGTTTGGGTACGAGAAAGTAGACAAGCAGGACAGCGGGGAGAAAATAAAACAGAAACGGAACACTAGAAAACAGCATGGCGGCCCTTTCGGTTTACATAAATTGATTATTTCACGCCACGATCGGCTCGTCAGTGATGACAACAGCGCCAGAATACGCGGCCTGCAGCTTGTCGCGGAAGGTGTTGACGAGATCCTCCGCGCCGAAGCACGAGATCAGATAGTTGTCAACCGAAACGACGATCAGCTTGTCCGGGAAGCCGCACATCCACTGCTTGGCCATGATATAGTCCCGGATTTCCTTTGCCGCCTCATCCAGCTTCCCTGCATCGGTCAGGCGCAGCGCACCGCAGGTGAAGGTATTGCCGTTCATCATGTGGAACAGCGACGCGCCGTCATCCGCCATCGCGACGACGGATGCGGGGATGCTCAGCAGATATTCGACATCGGACGCGTTTTCAAGGCCGACCGTTCCGGGCTGGCCATCGGTCATGTTGGCTTCGGAATAATCGCCGCCCGCCGCAGGGAATTTTTCGTCTTCGGAATAGCTTGCCCAGACGGTGTTCAGGATGGTCAGCGCGTCGGGAATTTCCGACGCATCCGGCTGCGTGTCAGACTTTGCCGCGCAGGCTGTCAGGGAAAGTGCCGTCAGAGCGGCCAGAAACATCGCAATCAGTTTTTTCATGTTGGAACTCCTTTGGAATCTTTTTTCTGACGCGGGAAAATCCCGCGTCATCCTACAGACGCGTTTTTGTGCCGCAGGTTCTGTCAGTATACGCGATAGTTGTGAACGTTTCGTGAATAATATGCGGGCAGGCACAAATTGTGCCTGCCCGCGTGGTTCAGTGCTATTATTTTGTCAGATACCGGTGCAGCATGGCTGCGAGCTGGGCGCGGGTAGCGAGGCCGGCGGGGTTGAGCTTGCCGTTTGCGCCTTGCAGGAAGCCCGTGCCGCAGGCCCAGCGCATGGCGGGCAGCGCGTAACTGGACACGGCCTGTGCGTCGCCATAGCCGGTGAGGCTGGTGGTTTCACCGGCGCTCACATCCTGTCCGCGATAGAGGGTATAGCGGTAGAGGATGGAGGCCAGCTGTTCACGCGTGACGGGCGCGTCGGGGCGGAAGGTTCCGTCGGTGTAGCCGCTGACGATGTTGTTCTGCGAGGCCCAGACGACTGCCTTTTCATAATACGCGCCGGGCTTTACATCCGAGAACGCCGCGCTGCCGAAGCACCTCGGCTCGTTCTCCATGCGGTACAGGATCGTCACGAGCATACCGCGCGTCGCCGTGCCGTAGGGGCTGAACCGGTTGCGGGACGTGCCGTTCATCAGGCCGTTTTCGCAGACGTAGCGCACGTCATAGTAGAACCAGTCGGTGCGGGAAACGTCGAGGAAGTCCACGTTCGGCGTGGGATTGAGCGCGGCGATAATCGTCGGGTCGAATTCCCAGTGCGCCGTATAGCGGCGGTCGCCAATACTGCCTGCCGGAATCGTGACAGTCAGATTATCTTCGCCCACCAGGTCTGTGCCGCTCCAGCCGGTGAAGACATATCCGGCCTTTGTCGGCTCGTTCAGCGTGATTGCCGCGGATTCTACGGTATAGGAATCCGGATTCCCGAACGCTGTGCCGCCGTCCAGATCGTAGGTGATGGAGTAGGTATTGAGCGACCAGTGTGCCGTGTAGCTGCGGTTGCCGATGCTGCCGGTCGGGATGGTGACGGTCAGGTTATCCTCCCCCGTCAGGTTCGTGCCGCTCCAGCCCGTGAACGTGTAACCGATCCTTGTCGGCTGATTCAGCGTGATTGCTGCCGATTCCACAGTGTAGAAATCCGGATTGCCGGATACTGTGCCGCCGTCCAGGTCATACGTGATAGAGTAGGTATTCAGCGACCAGTGTGCAGTGTAGCTGCGGTCGCCGGTGCTGCCTGCGGGAATCGTGACGGTCAGGTTGTCTTCGCCCGTCAGGTCCGTGCCGCTCCAGCCCGTGAACGTGTATCCGGTCTTTGTCGGCTGATTCAGCGTGATTGTTGCCGATTCCACGGTATAGGACGTCGGGTTGCCGGAGGCAGTACCGCCGTTCAGGTCATACGTGATAGAGTAGGTATTCAGCGACCAGTGCGCGGTATAGCTGCGGTTGCCGGTGCTGCCCTTCGGGATGGTGACGGTCAGGTTATCCTCGCCCGTCAGGCCGGTGCCGCTCCAGCCGGTGAAGGTGTAGCCGGGGCGTGTGGGGTTCTTGAGGGTAAAGGCGTCCGTCTCGACGGTGTAGGTGTCGGGGTTGCCCTCTGCCGTGCCGCCGTCCAGATCGTAAGTAATGGTGTATTGATTGACCGTCCACTGCGCCGTGATGGTCATATCCCCGGCAGGCATGGTCGCGGGAATTGCCGTGTCCCAACCGGCGAAGGTATAGCCTTCTCTTGTCGGGTCGGCAGGCGCGGTGATGGCTGTACCGTAGTCCTGCGTGATGGGCGCGATGGCACTGCCGCAGGCGGTGTCGAAGGTGATGGTATACTGATTGATCTCCCACTTCGCCCAATATTCCTTGTTGCCCATTTCTGTACCGCCGATTGCCGTCACAGGATCGCCGGTCAAGCCTTCGTTGTCATACCAGCCCTTGAACGTGTGGCCTGTATAGGTCATATCGTCGGCTGTCGGGAGTGTTGCGCCCACGCCATAGGTGTATCCGGTGACATTGCCGCTGTTGATAGTGCCGCCGTTCGCGTGCAGTGTCACGGTATAGGTCGGGGCTGTCCACTGTACCGTCAGGGTCGTCACATCAGCCGGAACACTGTCGCCGGGTTCGTAGGAATTGCCATTGCCGTCAAGCCACATAAAGTAGCTGCCTGTATTTCCGTCCGGGCGGGTCATGCCGTCGGACAGGGGAGCGGTAAATGCGCTGCCGTTTTTCACGATGATCTGAATATCCTCGGAGCTGCCGCCCAGCTTGCCGCCGTTCAGGTCAAGGGTAACGACCTTCATCCCGTCAGAGCCCAGTGTGTCAGAGTTCAGGACTTCAAGGACGGGGCGGAAACCGCCGCGCGGGTCGGAGGACGCAGCATAGTAGTAGCTCCAGTAGCGGGCCGAACCGTACCCGCGAACCGCACGATACCACGATTCGTAACTTGATGTGTCCTGCCCCCACGAATATATTTTATTCCAGTTTTGGATATATCCGCTGTTCTTGTCCAGCACCGCGTCCCACTCATTGCTTTGGGGCGTACCGCACTCTGAATCGCCTGAACCGGTAAACCCACTTCCCACAGACGGTGCGCGCAGGGTATAGTCCACGCCGCCGCTGGCATAATCTTTGCCGAAAATCAGACTCGCAGTATCTAAGTTATTCCAGTTTACCTTAAGCGTTACGGCATAGTCCGCCACAAACAGGCTGTGAGCGTATTTGTTCTGCTGTGCATATTCCTCGGTGGTCGCCATCGCAGACGTGAGTTTGTAGGCTTCTATCGTTCCGGCATAAGTAAAGGGAACATAGTGGAGCGTCGTGTCCGGCAGACTGCCGTTTGCCGTTCCGGGGATGTTTGCGCCGGAGAGGTCAAAGTAATAGACGCCGCCGGGGTTGAGGGTAAACTGCTCGTCAGGCTGATTTTCCACCGTCAGCGCAATGTCTGTGAAGTTACTTGCATAATCGGTATTATAATCGCCGTTATACTGTTCGCTGAAGACCTTCAGGGTATAGCTGCCCGGCGCAAGGTCGGACGGGATTTTGATTTCAACCGTTCCGCTTTCGGCAGTAGGCTGTGCTACTCTGCTGTAATACTGTGTGCCGCTGTTATCCGCAATGATGGCGGAGATATATTCATTTATCCCTGTGGTCGCCCCGGTGTAATGCAGCGTAATGGTATCGTCGGGGGCGCCGCTGACAGCTTTTTCCGTTACGGCAAAATTGCGGCTACTATCTAAAAGGGTCAATTTCCACTCATTGCCGCTGTATTCGGAAATCGGGGTCAAGCCTCCTTCGGGCTTGCCGCCCACGGCGGCAGATGCAAAAAGGACAGAGTCCAAATTCAAGTCGAAAGCGGGACGAACGCCAAACTCCTTGGAAGTAGAGTATCCACCATAGTAGCGGACTTCACCTCTACCAGCCACAAAGGCAGTGGAATAGTCTTCGTCTGGGGAGCGCAGCCACCAATAGCTTGACGCCCAACCCGGATGCTCGGGATCCACGACACGCAAATCGTTGTTTACCGCATTAGCCTCTTTTGAGGAAAGCGGCCAAAAAACAGCATTGCTTACCGCAGGACCCGCTACACCGTCGGTATTTTCCTCATCGTAGTTTCCGCTTGCAAGGGTCCGTTTTTCAACAGCATCGGTTTCTTTCGCCGTCAGCTTATCCGCAAGCGCGTCTATTGCCTCTTTCAACGCGCTGTCCGCATAAGCGTTGCTCGCACCGAACTTTGACAACCCCATGTTATTTGCCGCAAGTAAGGTCGTTTTTCCTGCTGCGGCGGCAACACCGTTTCCGTCATAGCCGATAACTCGCCATGCGGCAGGCTTGTTTTCGTGGTTTTGCCCGAAATACACGATAGGTGCACTCGCTGTGTTTACGGTTTTATTCAGTGCGTCTGCGCCAAGCTGTATCGTCTTTTGCAAACGCAAGCTCAGTGTGCTTTCCTTCTGAATATTGTAATCTGCCAGCGTGCGCCCGTTCTCAAGCTCTTTTTCGCCAAAAAACAGTCTTTGCGCATCGGGAGAAAAGCCCGTTTTTTCCTGAATTTTCTCCTTGATATTGTCAATGCTGTCGCCCGACACAACCTCGAGCGTTAAGTTTGCCTGACCGACAATGGTCAAGTCAATGTAAATCTCAATTGCGCTTGCCATCATCGGTACAAAGCTCATCATCATACAAAAGGCGAGCAGGATACTAAGTATTCGTTTTTTCATATTCTATTACCTCCGTTTTCGTGTATGTCGGCTCAGTCAAGAGCAGTTATTGTAATAGTACCTCTGAAGCCACCGAGATAAGTATTGTATGCCGAATTTTCAAACCACAACTGCAATGTAATGTCTTTATTTGACGCATCATACATTCTGTTGAAATTAAAGGAATGTTGATCATTGGTATACGGTATTTTTGTCCCGTCCCTTTTTATTCGTGTAAGCTCCCTGCACAGATCGTCATCATAACCGTCTGTCATCTGAATAGAGTAATTGCCGCTGTTGTTAAATTCGTTTGAACCAACTTCGAGAGAACCGCTTAAGCAGACATTGTAAATATGTCCTTTTTTGAGGGTAATATTATTCCTGTAGGATGAAATCAAGCCGCCCTTGTTTATTTTTTCGTAGACAGAAATATTGACACGACTGTTATTCAGTACTGTCCTCGGAGAGTTTGCCTCTCCGTAAAAATATCCCGAACAGCTGCCGTTCTGACCTGCATCACCCTTGTCGCCTTTATCTCCTTTGTCACCCTTTTCGCCTTTTTCACCGATGTCTCCTTTGTCTCCTTTGTCTCCTTTTTCACCGTCAACTCCTGTGGCTTTCACTCCCGTATCGGTCGTTCCGATCCACCAGTTGCCGTTTTCGCCGATAAAAGGTGTTTTACCGTCTTTGCCGTCAGAGCCGTTTTGCCCGTTTATTCCGTCCTTACCGTCGGCTCCGTCTTTACCGTTTATACCGTCGGCTCCGTCCTTGCCATCCGCACCTTTTAATGCGGTAAGGTCGTAAAGGTTCAACCATATTTCGTCGCCGACGTAACGCCATTGCAGGATATTTTCGCTTACGCGAAATTCCGGAGTTTTTCCGTTTGCACCGTCCGTTCCGTTCTGCCCGGCAGGGCCCTCTATATCGGCTATCGCAACAAGATTTTGCCACTCGTCGCCCTCGTAACGCCACTGTATGTGGGTTTCGGTTCGCCGCACCTCTATGTTTTTGGCGTTAATGCCGTCCTTGCCGTCGGCTCCGTCTTTACCGTTAATGCCGTCCTTCCCGTTTATACCGTTTTTACCGTCTTTACCGTCGGCACCGTCTTTTCCGTCGGTGCCGTTTATACCGTCCTTACCGTCGGTACCGTTTTTACCGTCAACGCCGTCTTTGCCGTTAACGCCGTCTTTTCCGTTCTCGCCGTTTATTCCGTTCTTACCGTCTTTCCCGTCAACTCCGTTAATTCCGTCCTTGCCGTTTTCCCCGGCAGCACCTCGCAGCTCGGTAAGCGCCACAAGGTCGCGCCATTCTTCTTCGGCGGGGTATCTCCATTGGATTGCCGTGCCGCTATTGCGCACCTCCGGCAGTGCGGCGTTGGTTTTTGCCGTTTTGCCGCATCCGGCGACAAAAACAATGAAAAGTACCAAAAGCATACCTGTGAGCAGTTTTTTTCCTGTTCTCATCTTCTTTCCTCCTTTTCGCCGTCCGTAGACAGCTTAAAGTCATATTTCATTTCAAGCATGGCAAACAGCTTATGCATAACCGTGACGGCAAGCTCCCGAATATCAATCGAGCCGATAAAAGTAAGCACCTTTGCCTGTTCTTCCTCCGGTACACGATACACTCTCATTGATGCCGTC
>OLYN01001565.1_pt1 | contig 11508 bp, 9 predicted proteins | sample 1674231 | NCBI WGS metagenome assembly OLYN01 (sample SAMEA103958153, study PRJEB25191) | human gut metagenome
AGTATATCCTGAAATGCAAAAAATTCTCTTCCTGTGTGATTGTATACCGCATCCAGCACTACCTTCATGCCACGCTCGTGAGATTTTTGTACGAGCTCCTTTAAGTCCTCTGTTGTGCCAAATGATGGGTCAACCTGATAATAATCAATAGTATCATACTTATGGCATGAATTTGATTTAAAGATTGGTGTCAGATACACCACATCGATTCCCAGATTTTTAATATAATCCAGATGCTCTATGATTCCCCTGAGATTGCCATGCAAATCATCCATAGGCGTAATCGGCGCTTTATACCACAGCTTTTTGTCCACCGGCTGTGTTGTGGCAAAGCGCGACGGAAAAATCTGATACACTACCTTGTTGGCTGCCCACTGTGGCACCTCAAACAGCTCTTCCTCTCTGAGGTTCTGCGGGCAGTCAAACATTCTGTCCCTGTTTGTGATGCACTCCTTGTCGAACTCATAATTGCCGTAATATACCTTTTCACCCTGCATGTCTGTAAATTCAAAAAAGTATCTCAGACATATCAGATGCATCTGAAGCTGTGCTTCATAATAATCGTGAAACTGCGAGGTAGCTACCTTCTTCATAGGAAGAGTCATTCGCGTATCCTTGCGCTCCATAGGTATATACTTGTCCTCATAGTGAAGGATTACCTCCTTCATATCATCCTTTTTTACCTGCACGCGTATCACAAACAAATCCTTATCTATCGCATAGCAGAATCTTTTATCCATGTCATGAAAAATTGCTGAATATTCCATAAAATGCCCCTTTACTCACGTATTTCGTTATTTTGTATTTTAACGCACTCTTTCAAACAATTCTATCATTATATCCATGACATTTTTTCACTATTTCTACTTTATGTGTGATTTTAGCATAATAACATTTTATTTTTTTGACTTTATTCCCTAAAACGCTGTGTTCATTATATTACTGCACACTCAGATAGCTTGTCACACAGTAAAGTGTCTGTCCATTATATTCCACGCGTGACCAGCCAAACTCCTCATTGATTCCGGTTCTGGTGACTGTTTCCCCATTTTTTATAGTTGCGATGACTGTAGCATCCGGATTTGTGACACTTGGAAGTGCACGCAGATTAACCTCTATCTTTGCAGTGACAGTATCATTACAATCCTTGAACTTTGTCTTCAGTCCGTCTCCGCTGCCACTTCCGTCCTGTCCGGGAACTACATAGTTCATATCTGTTGTGAGGTAGCTTGAAATGGCATAATACGTCTGTCCATTATATTCGATACGTGACCATCCACTGTCACTGACTCCTGTTCTTGCTGCCGTATCACCGTTATTGAGCGTTGCCTTAATTGTGCTGTCATTGCCCTGACTTGGAATATCCCTCAGGTTAACGCTCTCCTTGGCAGTTACAGTCTCATTTACATCCGAAAACTTCATATTTGCTTCCGGATCAGCTGCTGCATTGTCAGCCGCATCCCCATTTTTTGCAGACTCTGTTTCATCAAACCCAAAGTATGCAACATTCAAATCTACCGGCTTATCAATACCTGACACCTTTCCCTTATTGGTATACTGCCACATGGCATGTGTGCCCTCATAAGATGACTGTGGTGTTTCCGGGTAAGCTATGTCCGGATATTGTGACACCCAGATTTTGTACCTGCTCTCAAGTGTTTTAGTATCCCACTGGCTGTTTGCCGACAACTCATTCATTGCAGCGTAAAACATAGGTGTATATCCTTTATTATATATTTCCTGCAAAAATGCCTCAGCTACTTTGGTGCGTGCCTCTGATGACATGCCATACTGTCTGCTGGCTGAGTCTGTGAAGCCCTCGCAGTCAAATGCCACCGGATATGTAATCTGATATTTTGAGATGTAGTCTGCTACCCAGTCTGCCTCCTCAATGGCTTCTGTTTCATTTACTGCTGATGAAAAGAAATATACTCCGACCTTTATGCCATTTTTCTGCGCCTCCTGCATGTTGTATCTTGCATTTGTATCAACACACATCTCGCCTGTTTTCTGGGTTCTGTAGCCCACACGTATCATTGCAAAATCAATTCCGCCTGCGGCAACCTTGTCCCACTTTATAGTGCCCTGATATTTAGATACATCAATTCCGAAGGTCAGGTTACTGTTTTCCGCAACAGAGCTTGCAGACAGTATCTGTGTCTCATCCGCAGAAGCCCCATCATCAGATGTCACACTCATTGAGCCGGCATTGTCTCCTGTATGCTGTGGGTCGTCCTTGTCTGAACTATCCTCTGTGGCTGTTTCCGTCATCTGTGACGAACCTTTAGCCTCGTTTTTTGCTGATTTAATCACAAAAAATGTGGCTACTGCAGCCAGTGCAGCTACTATCGCAACAATTATAAATATTGCTATTATCTTTCTTTTATCGTTCATAGCTTTTCCCCTTCATCAATATATATACCATGTATAAACAACCTGTTTCTATACAACAAAATATATCATATAATATACTGATTTTCAAATACTTGTCCATTTTTAAGAATCTTTTTTTCGGAAAAAATATTAAAAAATCCGCTATACTCACCTATCATCGTATAGCGGATTAATAAAACATTATTCAATTTTCATCTTATTTTTTATTGCTCTAAGCTATTGTGCCATTTGCAATATCGTTCTTTGCCAATAAATATGTAATAGCCGGCATAAGAATGGCTGAAATAATTGCTTTGACAATATTACCGGCACTAAGCTGTGCTGCAATAGCATATGTAACCATACTTACAATGAATCCCAGGGCTGCAAGTGCAAAAATAAGCACCAAACCAATCTTTTTGTGTGCGAAAAGCAAAATACCGATAGAAACAGTTATGATAATCTGTAGTATAACGCTAATGAAACACAGTACGACATATATCGCACCTAATCCTAAAGTAGCTCCTGCGACTGAAGCACCCAGCGCAACGACAATCCAGCCAATTGTTGCAAGAATATTCAGCACGAAAATAATCCATAACCATACGGTTAAACCTGTTGAAAGCTTATTGTTTTCCATAATTATCCTCCTTTAGTAATCCCAATTTATTTCAACATATTCATTATAATATACCGGAAAAATATTTCAATAGTTAAAATGTTTTATTTTGTACTTTTTCATCCCGGCCGGCAAAAAAATGTCATTGATTTAAATAACAGATGCATTTACAATATAGCTATTATGAAAAAATTATTTGTAAAGTATATCTCACAAAACATACTCGGCATGGTGGGTATGTCATTATATATACTTGCCGACACCTTCTTTATATCAAAGGCGGTCGGCTCAAACGGTATCACCGCGCTCAATCTGGTGCTGCCTGTATACAATTTGATTTTTGCCATAGGCGCAATGATCGGAGTCGGCTCCGCTATCAGATATGTCGTAGAGAAAAATAAGGGCGATACATCCAGCGAGAGCTACTTTTTTCATGCCCTGCTGTGGTGTGTTATGATAAGTGTTATATTCATATTGATTGGTATTTTCATCCCGGACAGGCTCGTAGGGCTGCTCGGCGGAGATTCGGCAATTATAAATACCGGTAAAAACTATACACGTATTTTCATGCTTTTTACGCCGTTTTTCATGTGCAACTATGTGTGCAACGCTTTCGTAAGAAATGATGGCGCACCATCCATTGCCATGTGCGCCACACTTTTCAGCAGCCTTTTTAATATTGTTTTTGATTACATACTCATGTTCCCGCTTGGACTTGGTATGGAGGGAGCCGCTTTAGCTACCGCTATTTCACCGATTATAGGTATCCTGATATGCTGTATTCATTTCTGCTCAGACAAATGCTCCGTAAAGCTTAAGCCGACGGTTCCATCTGTCAAGAGACTCTTTTACTCCTGCCAGGTTGGTGTTTCTTCCTTTGTTGCTGAGATATCATCAGGTGTCATAACTATTGTCTTCAATATGATTATCCTGAGGCTTGCAGGAAATATCGGCGTGGCAGCATACGGTGTGGTTGCCAATACATCACTGGTCGCTGTAGCTTTGTTCAACGGAATAGCACAGGGTTCACAGCCTCTTATCAGCGACTATTACGGCAGAGGACTTAGAAAAAATGTAGGTTCGATACTCAGGATGGCTGTCGTTTCATCTCTCTTAATTGCTGCACTGCTCATTTTGTTCATATGCACCTTTGCACCTTTTGTGACATCTGTTTTCAACAGCGAGCACGATGCCAGGCTTGCTTCGTATGCCGAGAGCGGACTGCGCCTTTACTTTACAGGCTTTATTTTTGCCGGAATCAATATAGTAGGTTCTGCTATCCTAAGTGCCGTTGAGTCCGTAAAATATGCATTCGCGGCATCTATCATGCGTGGTTTTATCGCTATAAGCATTTTCGCATTCGCACTTTCAGCCGCCTTTGGCATGACAGGTGTGTGGCTTGCTTTTCCGGCGGCTGAATTTGTGACTATGTTTATTATTGTTAAGGGATTAAGGCAGCTTAAGCTGTAGATGCAGGCTATAGGTGTAGGTGAACTATTTTCGTGCATACTTATTTTCCATGTGATATACTAATGCTTAAGAAAACCTATCACAATTATGATATATGATGAAAGAGGAGGGCTTGTATATGGCAAAAATAGAAAGAGTTATCAATAGGGATTTTGACCAGTTACTTTCCACGATTGAAGACGGAATAATAAATGGCAGTGTGTCAGCATCTCTGGAGGATTCCAGTGACTTTCGAAGCCAAGATGCGCGTTGCAGCGTCAGGGTATTTGAACGCTACAGCTATACCGGTGGTAACAGGGTAAGTCTCAATGTTACACTTTTTCAAAATGGCGAGGAGCCTGTTCACCTTTCCGCAATTACGGCAGGTGGAAGCCAGGCTGTTTTTTTCAAGCTTAATACTTTTGGGGAAGAGGCATTTCTTGATAAATTGATTGAATTGCTTGATTGAAATAGACAAATTTTTTCAAAAGTATTCTTTATGTTGGAAATCAAACATACAAGTTGTTTTTATAACGCTATTATTCTATCAGAAACATAAAAAACTACTGATGGAGGAAAAAAATATGTTTTGTTTTCAATGTGAACAAACGGCCGGATGCACCGGCTGTACCGGAAATACAGGTGTCTGCGGAAAAAAGGCAGATACTGCACAGTTACAGGATGAATTGACAGGCGCACTGATTGGTCTGGCGAGAGCTGTCGATGACACATCAGCTGTTTCAAAAAAGACCTGGCAGACCATTATCGAGGGCTTATTTACCACAATTACAAATGTAAGCTTTGATAATGCAGCAATTGAAGATATGATACAAAAGGTCAGAGCAGAAAAAGCCTCTCTGGCTGGCGGCTGTAATAAATGTCAGTCTCCTTGTGGACGAACTGACGAATATGATATGCAACAGCTATGGAATGCTGATGAAGATATCCGTTCCCTGAAGTCACTTATTCTCTTTGGTATTCGCGGAATGGCTGCATATGCCTATCATGCATATGTCCTGAATTTTGAAGATCCCGAGGTAAATCAATTTTTCTGTGAAGCCTTGTTCAAGATTGGTTACGCAGAAAGCATGGATGAACTGCTTCCAACAGTTCTCAAGGTAGGTGAAATCAATCTAAAGTGCATGGCACTTCTAGACAAGGCAAATACACAAACCTATGGAACACCGGAGCCAACAGATGTTACGCTTACGGTGGAAAAGGGACCTTTTATCGTAGTAACCGGACACGATTTAAAGGACCTGCAGCTTTTGCTTGAACAGACAGATGGAAAGGGAATCAATATCTACACTCATGGTGAAATGCTCCCTGCCCATGCATATCCACTCTTAAAGAAATTCCCTCACTTGAAAGGAAATTTCGGAACAGCATGGCAGAATCAGCAAAAAGAATTTGATCATATTCCTGCTCCTATTCTCTACACCACAAATTGTCTGATGCCTCCAAAAAGCAGCTACATCGACAGAGTGTTCACAACAGAAGTGGTTGCCTTCCCGGGTACTGTCCATATCGATGAACAGAAGGATTTCACTCCTGTTATTGAAAAAGCACTTGAGCTCGGTGGTTACAAGGAGGATCAGACCTTCACAGGCATAAATGGCGGCACACAGGTAACAACCGGTTTTGGTCATTCAGCAATCCTGTCCCATGCGGATACGGTAATAGAGGCCGTAAAATCAGGAGCTATCCGTCATTTCTTCCTGGTTGCCGGCTGTGATGGTGCCAAACCGGGCAGAAATTACTATACAGAATTTGTAAAACAGACGCCTTCTGACAGTATCGTCCTGACTCTGGCATGTGGAAAATTTCGTTTCAACGATCTAAATCTTGGAGAAATTGGTGGTCTTCCGCGACTGATGGATATGGGACAGTGTAATGACGCTTATGGCGCGATACAGGTTGCAATAGCACTTGCGGATGCATTTGGATGTTCAGTAAACGAGCTTCCGCTTTCCTTTGTACTCTCCTGGTATGAACAGAAAGCTGTCTGCATCCTCTTAACACTGTTACATCTTGGTATAAAAAATATCCGTCTCGGTCCTTCTCTACCGGCGTTCCTTTCTCCTAACATTCTGAACTTTCTGGTAGAAAACTATGGGATTGCACCTATTACCACACCGGAGGAAGACCTCAAAGTGCTGTTGAAACAATAATATGTATTTTTTCCGATGTTCTAATACACTAATAGGGAACTATAAAAAACACAGGATATAGCGCCTTTGCTATATCCTGTGTTTTAAATTAACTTTAAATAAATTTGTAATCATTAGGGTAATCTAAGCTAATTCTCCCCATACATCTCCGGCCGCCTGTCCCTGAACAGTCCCCAGCTCTTTCTCTCACTCTCCAGCTCATCCAGATCAAAACTGTGGAGTATGAAGCCCTCCGATACTCTGTCCATCTGCTCAACAACCTCTCCGGTCGCATCTGTGATAAACGAAGAACCATAAAATGTCAGTGCAGAGCTCTGGTTTCCGTTTTCTGCACACGGTACAACCTCCTCTGTGCCTATCCTGTTTGCCGCCACAACCGGCATCAGATTGCAGGCTGCATGTCCGGTCATGCACCTTCTCCAGTGTGGCATGCTGTCACATTCCAGTATCGGCTCGCTGCCTATGGCTGTAGGGTAAAAAAGTATCTCCGCGCCCTTTAAAGCCATGCCTCTTGCCGTTTCCGGGAACCACTGATCCCAGCATATACCGACTCCAATTGTTGCATATCTTGTCTTAAAAGCTTTAAAGCCTGTATTTCCCGGTGTGAAGTAAAACTTCTCCTGATAATAATGATCGTCCGGGATATGTGTCTTTCGGTATATTCCAAGCACCTCTCCGTCGGCATCTATCACCGCCACTGAGTTGAAAAGCTGTCTGCCCTCTCCAGCCTCATAAAAGCTCACAGGAATCACTACGTTAAGCTCCTTTGCAAGTGCCTTCATGCTCTGCACCGCATCATTTTCAGAAAGCGGCTTTGCATAGTCATAATAATCGTACCGCCTCTCCTGACAGAAATACTGTCTCTCAAATAGCTCCGAAGGAAGTATTATCTGTGCTCCTGCCTCTGCCGCAGCCCTTATAAGCTTTGCTGCTTTTTCAATATTTTCTTTTACGTCACGGCTGCAGCTCATCTGAATTGCAGCAATTGTAACCTCTCTCATACTATTCACCTTTCTCATCCCGCCATCTCACAATGGGCTTTTCCCAAGTCTCCAATGTGAGCAAAACGATTACAACCAATTAAATTACTGTGGTATCTGCTGTGTGATACAGTGTATATTTCCCCCGCCGACAATTATGTCACGCGCATATATCGGATACACTTTTCTTCCCTCAAAAAGGCTTCCGATTGCCTTAAGCGCAGGCTCATCCATCACATCACCAAACTGTGGAATGAGCACACCGCCGTTTGTGATGTAAAAATTCACATAGCTTGCCGCTAAGCGTTCTCCTGCCTCTCGCTCATCCTCCCCCTCCTCAAAGGTGAAGCCGGAAAGCTCATATTCTGTGATACACACCGGATTCTTTGGAATGTAAACCTTGTGAACCTCAATTTTCCGGCCTCTTGCATCAGTTTCATTTTCCAATATTTCAAGGTCCGCTGAGGACATCTTATATTGTGGGTCATCCATGTCATCAGTCCACGCAAGCACCACATGCCCCGGGCTTGTAAATGCACATACGTTGTCCACATGCTCGTTGGTTTCATCATTGTATATTCCATAAGGAATCCAGATAATTTTTTCGGCACCGAGATAATCCTTTAATTTCTGTTCTATTTCAGACTTCGATAATTCCGGATTTCTGCCCTTGCTTAGCAAACAGCTTTCCGTCACTATCACAGTTTTCTCTCCGTCTGTGTGGATGGCTCCACCCTCTAAGACAAACGGATGCGCATCATACATGTCGTATCCGGCTTTGTTGCAAAATAAAGCTGCTACTCTGTCATCCTTTGTCCAGTCTGCGTACAGTCCGTCCACCTTGCCGCCCCAGGCATTAAAACACCAGTCGATTCCTCTGACAGCACCATCCTCATTTTTCACGAAGGTCGGCCCCACATCTCTGGCCCAGGCATCATCTGACTCCATTTGTATATATTTCACCGGGAAATTTTCCTGATAATTTTTCTGCTTTCTGACAGCTTCCACAACAGACCTTGCATTGTCTATCACATCTGCCTCAGCGAGCACATATACCTGCTCAGACTCTGATATTGCACATATCACCTCCGCAAAAGCCTCTCTTGCCCGCCTGGCACCGTAAATCCATGAGCCCGGGCGCTTTGGCCAGATGATGATGGTACCCTTGTGTGGAGCATACTCTGCCGGCATATAAAAGCCGTCTGCTCTAGGACAGCCTGCATTTAAAATCTTCATATTCGAATCTCCTGATAACCTTACAATCGTTATTTTCATCCATTACTGCAATGTCCGGAAGCGGCATGCCGTTAAAGGTATTATTTTTGACCATCGAGTAGATTGCCATATCGCAAAAGCACAGCCTGTCGCCGGTTTTTATCTCTCTGTCAAATGAATAATCCCCTATCACATCACCTGCCAGACAGGTACATGAGGACAATCTGTAGGTATACTTCTTTTCACCCGGCTCGCCACTGTCCATAAGCGGCGGACGGTATGGCATCTCAAGCACGTCCGGCATATGGCAGGCTGCTGAGGTATCCAGAATGAGTATCTTTATGCCATTGTTTTCAACTATATCAAGCACCGTTGTCTCCAGATATCCTGCATCAAGCGCAACCGCCTCTCCCGGCTCCAGATAGATTTCCAGGTCGTATTTGTCACGCATATGCGTAATGCATTTTTCAAGCCTCTCAATGTCATAGTCTGCCCTTGTGATGTGGTGTCCGCCTCCCATATTGAGCCACTTAAGTCCATACAGCAGATCTGCGAATTTCTCCTCTACCGCTGCAAGAGTCGTTTCGAGCGCATCCGAATCCTGTTCACAGAGCGTGTGAAAATGAAAGCCCTCTATACGTGATAAATCAAGCCCGTTTTTAATAGCCTTATCGAGTGCCTCTCTCGTTATCCCAAGCCTTGAGCCCGGCGCACATGGGTCATATATCTCATGCCCCTCCTGTGTGGAGCACTCAGGGTTTATTCTGAGCCCGACACTTATTTTTTTATCAGCCTTTTCTATTTTATCCCTGTGAAGCAGATACTGCGATACGGAATTAAATACAATATGGTCACATATTTCTACCAGCTCATCCATCTCCTGCGGCAAAAAAGCGGGACAGAATACATGGTTTTCCTTTCCCATTTCTTCATGTGCAAGGCGGGCCTCAAAAAGCCCGCTTGCAGTTGTCCCGCTTAGATATCTACCGATAAGAGGATATTCATAAAATGCGCTGAATGCCTTCTGTGCCAAAAGAATCCTTGCACCTGTCCTTTGCATGACACCGTTTAATATCAAAAGATTTTCAGTTAATTTTCCCTCGTCTATCACATAACAGGGAGTTCTTAATTCATTTATCTTCATACCGGCCTCCGGACTAATCCATATGTACTGACTCATCCTCAGTCTTGTAGCAATCCACAGGAACCGGATTCTCCACTACCTGCCAAGGCAGTCCGAACTTATTGAGAGCCTCCATGTATGGATCCGGATCCATCTCCTCTAGATTAAACACTCCCGGCTTCTTCCAGAGTCCCTTTACCACCATCATGGCACCAATCATTGCCGGCACACCTGTAGTATAAGAAATCGCCTGCGACTCAACCTCCTTGTAGCACTCCTGATGGTCGCATACATTATAGATGTAGATTGATTTTTCTTTACCGTCCTTGACACCTGTAAAAATACATCCGATATTTGTCTTTCCGACTGTACGAGGTCCCAAGGATGCAGGGTCAGGAAGCAGCTCCTTAAGCACCTGTATTGGCACTATTTCCTTTCCGTCCACCATGATCGGGTCTGTTCTTAGCATGCCGACATTCTCAAGACACTTCATGTGTGTGAGGTAGCTCTGTCCAAAGGTCATGAAGAATCTGATTCTCTTTATTCCCGGAATGTTTTTGGCCAGTGACTCAATCTCCTCGTGGTGAAGCAGATACATATCCTTTTCTCCGACCTGATCAAAATTGTACTGCGCTCTCCACTCCATAGGCTTTGTCTCTACCCAGTGGCCGTCTGTCCAGTATGAGCCGTTCGCAGAAACCTCACGCAGATTTATCTCAGGATTAAAGTTTGTCGCAAACGGATATCCATGGTCACCGCCATTGCAGTCGAGAATGTCTATAGTATGTATTTCATCAAAATAATGCTTAAGCGCATATGCAGAATAAACAGAGGTCACACCCGGGTCAAATCCGCTTCCAAGAATAGCTGTAAGCCCTGCATCCTTAAATTTCTCCTGATATGCCCACTGCCATGAATAATCGAAATATGCCGTAAATCCAAGCTCCTTGCAGCGCTTTTCGTAGATTGCTCTCCACTTTGGATCCTCAGTATCCTCACACTCATAGTTGGCAGTATCGATGTAGTCAACTCCACACGCAAGACATGCATCCATGATTGTAAGATCCTGATACGGAAGCGCAACATTTAAAACCGCATCCGGCTTGTATGCGCTAATCAGCGCTTTTAATTCCTCCACATTGTCGGCATCAACCTTTGCAGTCTCAATTTTTGTGCTTGTCTTTCCCTCAAGCTTTGCCTTTAAATCGTCACATTTTGACTTGGTTCTGCTTGCAATCATAATCTCGGTAAATACCTCGCTGTTCTGGCAGCATTTTCTGATTGCCACCTGCGCAACTCCGCCACATCCGATAATAAGTAATCTGCTCATTTTTGTCCCTCCTGATTCGCTTTGGTTATGATATAGTTTTTTCTAATTTGTTTTACTTTGTTTCCTCTTCCTCGAGTAAATCCTCCACATATTTCGGAAGCATGAAGGCTCCCCTGTGTAAATGTGTTGTATAATACCAGGTTTTAAGCCCCAGTGCATCCCATCTTTTTGCATCCAGATCATAAAGCGGATGATATTTCTTCGATGCAAACCCGAACAACCAGTAGCCTGACGGACAGGTTGGAATA
>OLYN01001566.1_pt1 | contig 11507 bp, 10 predicted proteins | sample 1674231 | NCBI WGS metagenome assembly OLYN01 (sample SAMEA103958153, study PRJEB25191) | human gut metagenome
CAACTTAAAATAATTATCTTTATGAATCCAAATTCAGATTTAAAGAACAATGAGAATGTAATGGCAGTTAATGCCGAGTCTTCAACAATTAAGGCAGTTAATGCCGAGTCATCAACTGTTGATGCAGGTTATGCCGAGTCAAGAATTTCAGAGTATGCAGCCCGCTTTGCTGCATACAGCGATGAGCGCTTGAAACAGACCATAGATCACGAGCGCAAGGTTCGTGGTTGGGGCAGCGAACGCAGCTACTTCCTCGCCGCCCTGCGAGGAGAGTGCGAGAAGCGAGGCATTGATTACTGCTGGAAGTAGGGAAATGCTTTTCTGATGCATTGCACCAACCAGCCACAAGGATGCTGTCTTTTTACGCAGCCAAAAATAAAAATCATTTTTCCATCAAAAAAATACGTTATTTCGAAATTTTTTCGTAATATTGCACCCAAAATAACATTAAAGACTATTGATATGAAACGAATCTTTATTTCAATGACAGGTATCATCACTTGTATGAACCTGATGGCACAAACTCCAGTCAGTTTTTATCCTCAGGAGAATGCCCAAGACATCAACATCGATACACATCTGGTCATCGTGTTTGACAAGACAGTAAAGACTGGCAGCAAGGGCATAATCACTGTTACGGACAAGACAACTCGAAAGGTGGTTGATAGAATCGACATGAGCATTCCGACGGGACCAACCGAAGGACAGCCCAAGAATCCAAATGCTGTCTATACTCCCGTTCCCTATATATATAAGGTGGAGAATGTAACCAATCGCAATACCCGTCCTGGAACTCCATCAGGTGCTGCCAAGGAAGACAAGCGCAAGTATCAGAAGACCATCATTGGTGGATTCTCTGATGCCTTCCACTTCTATCCTGTCATCTGTCATGGGAACAAAGCAACCATTTATCTGCATAACAATATGCTGGAATATGGACATGAATATGAAATCAAGATTAGCAAGGGTACGATTGAGGGATGGAATGGCAAGAAGTCATGGACGTTTAGGACTAAGAAAAACGCCCCTTCTGCAGATTTGAGCCATATCGTTGTGGCAGCTGATGGTAGCGGAGACTTCTCCACTCTGCAAGGTGCCATGGATTGGATACCAGACTCATTGCCTTCTGAAGCCAGCAGGAAAAAGGTCTTCGTGAAGAATGGAGATTATGAAGAGTTGGTTTATTTCCGCAATAAGCGATTTGTAACTATCCAGGGAGAATCCATGGATGGGGTAGTGGTACATTACCCAAATAACGAGGTGTTCAATCCTCACCCGGTTGATATCAAGACCAATGAGCAGAAAGGAACATTCCCTTCTCGCCGTGCAGCAGTGGCAGCAGACAACTGTGCCGACATGATTTTCAAGGATATCACCTTCAAGACGGATTGCAAGGGACAGGCTGAGGGATTCCTGCTCAATGGTGAAAGAAACTTTGCTGAGAATGTGCATGTAATCGGTGATGGTGATGCTCTTCAGGTGAATGGTTCAGCCTACTGGCTCAACTGCGTGATTGATGGAGGAGGTGACACGGTGCTGGGTAGAGGTCCATCCTATTTCAATCACTGTACCCTTTCCAGCTATGGTGCTTTCATGTGGATTAGAAATACCAGGGAGAACCATGGTAACATCTTCAATGACTGTACCTTCAAGGGATTGGGCAAGGATGCCGTGATAGCCCGCCTTCCTGACAACAAGGGCAGAAATTATCCTGATGCGGAATGCGTGCTGCTGAACTGTACGCTTGATGGTGTGCCTTCGGAAGGCTTTGGTCCCATAGATGAGTCGGCATCTACGGTAAATCTCCTGGAATTCAACAGCCATGACAGGAAAGGTAAAACCATAGATATCAGCAAGAGAAACAAGCATGTCCGTCAGCTTGACGCTCTCAAGGATGCTGAGACTATCGGAAAATACTCCAATGCAAGTTGGGTACTGAATTGGTAAGAAAGGAGATTAATATAAATACCGGATGCCTACATACCTAGCATGGTTTGCCCTTGAATTTTTATTTTTCATACAATTCAATCGGCAAACCATCTGGGTCACTGAAGAATACAAATCGCTTGCCTGTATATTCATCCGTGCGTATAGGCTCATGTGCGATGCCTTTACAGTCAAGTTCATCAATTGCATCCGAAAGATCATCTACCTCAAAAGCAAGATGGCGCAGACCGGCTGCTTCCGGATAGGAAGGACGTGCTGGTGGGTTAGGGAAGGAGAATAACTCGATGATATAGTTGTCATCAAGCCAGCAGTCTGCTTTCCAGGAGTCACGTTCCTTACGGTAGTTTTCACTCATGATCTTCATTCCGAGCACATCTGTATAAAAATGCTTGGATTTCTCATAGTCGGAACAAATCACGGCTACATGATGGATTTTGTTAAGTTTCATATTTTTATTTCTTATTTCTTATAGTTATATTCAGTAATCAATGACAAGTTTTCAGAATATGCTTCCCTTCAGCATCTTCGTGTTGTCGGGCAGTTTCACTTCCTCCCCATTCTCAGAGGTGTAATGTCCTTCCAGTACAATATCTATAGTTTGCTGATACACGTCAGCCAGTTGTCTTCTGTCGTTTATCATGATTTCTTCTGTTTATTTTGTTCGTTTCACTAAAAATCCATTCTTTCAGGCAAAATTACAAGTTTTCTTTGTATTCTCCAAACTTTTATATATAAAAAATGTGGCATTCTCGATATTTCTTTGTAAATTTGCCATCTGATAGCTGCTATCTTAGTGATGATGGCTCAAGGAGGGAAATAATGACAAATAAAGGAAAGGGCAGAAAATGGAGAAAAATAATCATTTGGAGGTACCGAATTTGTCCTCAGACTTGATGAAGGATTTGCGCCAGATTATAGACTCTGCACGCCAACGTGTGGCTGTGACTGCTAATGCAGAGTTGACGATGATGTATTGGCACATCGGAGAACGAATTAATCGTGAAGTACTTGGCAATCAGAGAGCTGAGTACGGTAAGCGAATTGTGTCGATGGTGGCGACACAATTGCAAAATCAGTATGGGACGAAAGGATTTGAAATCAGAAATATAAGAAGAATGATGCAATTTGCTCAAAAAATACCAAAAGAACAAATTGTGTCGCAACTTGCGACCCAATTGACATGGTCGCATATAATAGAGGTTCTTCCGGTAAAAGATCCTTTAGCTGTAGAGTTCTATCTGACAATGTCGTCTTCTGGTAGATGGGGAAGAAATCGTCTTCGCAAGGAAATTGACAGCATGCTCTTCGAGCGTACTGCCATTGCAACCAAGCCTGATGAACTCATCAAGAAAGAACTTGCAGATTTGCGAGATGACAGCAATATGTCTCCAGACCTTGTATTCAAGAGTCCTTATTTTCTCGATTTCACAGGATTGAAAGGGATGTATAGCGAAAAGAGCTTGGAGGATAGTCTAGTGGCTCATTTGGAACAATTCATTTTGGAATTAGGCAATGGCTTTACTTTTGTGGAGCGTCAGAAACGAATGATTATCGATGGTGAGGACTTTTATCTCGACTTGCTCTTTTTCCACAGAAAATTGCACCGCCTAATAGCGATTGACCTCAAGCTCGGACGCTTCAAAGCCCAGTATAAGGGACAGATGGAACTCTATCTCCGTTGGCTCGAAGCACATGAAATGGAACCAGGTGAAGAACCACCTCTCGGTCTTTTGCTCTGCACGGAAGGCGGTGAGGAACAAATCGAACTTCTCCAACTCGACAAGGCGGGAATCAAGGTCGCCCAATACATGACGGAACTTCCTTCTCGTAAAGTCTTGATAGAGCAAATCAGAAAGTCGCTGGAAATTGCCAAGGAATTGGGTGCTGAGGATGAATAGCAAGACAGAAATTTTCTAATCCCGATTGGAAAATCTTCCTTGATATTTGGAAGTCTCGATTATTTTTCGTACCTTTGCCATCGAATAGGGTGTCGGTGCCTTCGGCTTCGTTCCCTTGTAACATAAGTTGAACAAATAAAATAGAAAAATAAGAAACAGAAAGAATAAACTTTAGATATATAACATATTAATATACAAAGCGTTTACGATATTCGGAATACTCTCGAAATTTGGCGATTAAAAGATGTAAAACCGAGATTAAGTGAACGCCTGCGCTATAGCGTGGGCGGAACTTATCGGTTTTACGGGCCACGCCAAATGCCTGAGAGTATGATAAGTGAAGCTCACGCTTCTTTTGTATCATGCTCTCAGGTATTTTTTGCTTGTGGCTCGTACTTCCAGAATAAAGTTCAACGCTCATAGTTTTCTATAGCGGCAGCGTATGGTTCTATTGTCTGTGTTTGACTTTTCCATTCTCTGTCACTATTCCTATATGTGTACTTGCAACTGAATGTTGTAAGTATGGCTAGTATTGGATTTTTTATTCAGTGCAGAATGGAAGATTTACAAGAGATAAAAGGTTTCTTGGGAATTGATGGAAAGATACTTTTGAAGCAAGGTGATGCTATCGAGTGTTTATGTCAGTTGCCAACAGATTCTGTGGATTTAATAATAACGGATCCACCCTATAATTTGGGCTTATTCATGAAAAAGCGTGGTACAAATATGAATAAGCTTCGAGATGGTCATTTTGCTGCATCAGGTTGGGATGACCTAGACTTTGTGGAATGGACTCAGCAAATGGACATGCTTTTTCATGAATGCAATCGTGTCTTGAAAAAGCGTGGCTCGTTGATTGTTTTTATGTCTATCATTAAAGTCGAGACTATCATAAACTTAGCTCAGAAACATGGCTTTTATTATAAAACAGTAGGTGTTTGGCATAAGACGAATCCTTTGCCAAGAAATATGAACTTGCAGTTTATAAATTCAACTGAACCTTGGGTTTATATGGTCAATGATGCAACAACAGGTACATTTAATAACGAAGGTAAAGCTATTCATGATTTCGTAGAAACAAGTACGATAAGTACGAAAGAAAGAAAAATGGGTAAGCATCCTACTCAAAAACCATTGGCGTTAATAGAACATTTCGTGAATATACTTTCTAATAGAGGTGACGTTGTTCTTGATCCTTTTATGGGTAGTGGTACAACAGGTGTTGCGTCTGCCAAACTTAATAGGAATTTTATAGGAATAGAGTTGAATGAAGAATACTTTAATTTATCTTTAAAACGAATAAAGGAAGTCTTATGATAATAGGTGATCTGTTTGCTGGCGTTGGTGGTATGTCAGAAGGTTTTAGAATGGCAGGGTTTGATGTTGCTTTTGCTATTGAGTATGATAAAGATATAGCTGCTTCTTATAAGAAAAATAATACCGATACGGATGTGATAGCAGATGATATATGTAATGTTGATGTTGTTCTGTTACATCAAAAGCATCCTCATATAGATGTGATTATTGGTGGTCCACCATGTCAGGGCTTCTCTCAAAAGGGTAAGCGGTTAAGTTTAGATGATCCACGAAATTTCTTATTTAAACAATTCGTGAAATTTGTGGCTGAGTTCAAACCGAAGTACTTTGTTTTAGAGAATGTGCCTAATATTATTACGACATCAAATGGGTATTTTAAAGACCAAATAATAAAGTCTTTTGAGGAACTTGGTTATGTTGTAACTTGTGGTGTACTGTGTGCAAAAGATTATGGGGTTCCACAAGATAGAAGGCGAGCAATCTTCTTGGGCGAGTTGAATAAGCTAGAGGTGAAATTACCTGAACCTCTTGATATTCAGACTACGGTTAAGGATGCCATTTACGATTTACCTTTCATTGCATCGGGAGAAGGTGTTGATGAGCGTGATTATGATAAACCTGCAATATCTTCTTATCAAAAGAAACTTCGTGCGGGTGCGCAAGTCCTTTATAATCATATAGCAACCAAGCATTCAAAGTCTGCTTTAGACAGATTGAAAATGATTCCTAAGGGAAAAGGAAAGGAAGTTTTGCCAAAGGAATTGCTGACTAAGTCTATTTATAGTGGTACTTGGTGCAGATTATTGGAAGATGGGATTGCTCCAACAATAACCACGAGGTTTGATACGCCTTCCTCTGGCAGGTTTACTCATCCTGTATTAGATAGGTGTCTTACTATTAGAGAAGCAGCGAGAATACAATCTTTTCCTGATACTTTCCGATTCTATGGTAATAGAACCTGTCAAATGAAGCAAGTAGGAAATGCTGTGCCTCCTTTATTGGCAAAAGCTATAGCTGAAGTTATTATAAACAACGAAAAATAGAACAATTATGGCAGATGTTTTTCCTTCATCATTGATTTATAGAGAAAATCCTAATCTCAGATTGGGAATCAAATCTTCCTTGAATTCTTTCAAGCAACTTTTGGCTTCTTTGTATATCATTTATAAGTCATGTGCAAATCCTTCTAAAGTCCTTTTTTCTGAAGAAGTGAATGTTGGGGATAATATTGCAATTTGTTTGAGTAAGAAATTGTTGGTGCGCATTAATGAGCTGTTTCCACAATTGCCTAATTTGCAAGATAGAATAAATCAATCTCCATTATTTAAGTCTCAGTGTGAGTCATTACAAGTGGGATTGGAATTGTTTTTGCATTTGGGTAAGATAGATTTTGTAGAAAATGGAAAACAGGAGCGAAAAGGTGAGAATCGTTATAATAAGATGCTTGCTTTTTCTGACAAAATGCTAGTCCTTGATGCTTATTTGTCAATGCAGGCTGAATATACTGACTTATTGCTGAATAATTGGTTGAATGGTGATGAATGTGGTGATAAGTTCGAAGATGGATTGAAGTCAATTCTTTCTACGTTTATTATAGATTGCTGCTATAAGATAAAGAAGACTGATGGCTCAGAAGTTGTCTTTAACCTGGAGAATATTTGCAAGGTTTTAGAAAAAGGAGATAGTGCATTGTTTAAAAGTGCTGAGATAGTTGGACCTTTGCGGGTGTTGAATTCTTATATTGGCGAGAATATGTTGCCTGATATTGTGAAAGGTAAAGGTGTTTATTGTGTTGATAATTTGGAAAACTTGAAACGGAAGGCTCCTATGGTTTCTACATCTTTGGATTTGGTAGTAAGAAAATTGCCAGGACAAGTTGATAATCAGGAGAATAATCAAAAGCCACCGGTCACTCAAAGTGAAATCAACCAAACTTATCGTCCTTATATCACGGCCATTAAGTCGAAGCCTTTCCTTCTTTTGGCAGGTATTTCTGGTACTGGAAAAAGTAGAATCGTTCGTGAATTGGCTCGTGCTTGTTGGTGCGTAGATTCTCCTGAATATAAGGATCATAAGCCGAAGAACTTTGAAATGGTACAGGTGAAGCCTAATTGGCACGACTCTTCTGAACTTATTGGGTATGTAAGCAGACTTGGAGATGAACCAACGTTTATTGCTGGTGACTTTTTGAAGTTTGTAGTGCGAGCATGGGAGAATGAAAGTACTCCATATTTCTTGTGCTTAGATGAAATGAACCTGGCTCCTGTTGAACAGTATTTTGCAGAATATCTGAGTGTTGTGGAATCTCGAAAGTGCAATGAAACAGGTAAGGTTGTGACAGACCCAATTCTCAAGCCTGAATTTGAAAAAGAAGGGAGTGGTGAACATGCTGAATTCGTTCCTAAGGCTTGGTATAAAAAACTGATAGATGAACTTTTGGTAGATTGTTCTGATAGTCAAAAGGATGTTTTAAAACAGCAGTTCATAGATGAAGGTATTACAATCCCCCAGAACCTCATTATCGTGGGAACCGTCAATATGGACGAAACAACCTTTTCCTTCTCCCGAAAAGTTCTCGACAGAGCCATGTCCATCGAAATGAATGAGGTGGATTTATATGGTGGATTAACTTCCCGACACGAACAGATAGGAAAACTCAACTTTGAAGACTTGGTAGGAGATAAGGTGGAGGGTGTTGACGTGTACCAGGAAAATCAGGAGGTTTGCAACCAGGCGATACTGTATTTGCAGGAAATCAATGCAGTATTGGAAGGTACACCTTTTAAGATAGCTTATCGAACCCGTAACGAGTTCCTGCTCTATGTGGTCAATAATTTGCCTTATCGTAAAAATAGTCAAGGTTTGGAAATGACGCAAAATGAAGTTGTGGCTCGTGCTTTGGATGAAATTACTTCTATGAAAATCCTATCTAGAATAGAAGGGGATGAGGAGAAGGTAAAGGCGGAGTTGCTCGCTTCTTTAAAGGAAGTTGTTTCGAAGATGTTGCCGGAAAACATGAGAGATAGTTCTGTTTCTCTGGCTAAATTGGATGAAATGGAAAAGAAACTTAGTTCTGGTTACACTAGTTTTTGGAGTTAACGGTAATGGAACTTTTAAGAATCAAGCATCACGACTTTGTGATGACCATAGAATGCACCAAGTTTGATGCTATTTGGGATAAAGCGAAGAGGAATGTGGGGGAAGACAAACTTTCCTCCACATATTCCTGGTCGGATGGTGTTGAACTGGTGGAGCGGTATTTGAATGACCAATCCACTTCTAAGGTGATATTAAAAGATTCTTCTGCTCCTGCCATATTCTTTGATAATGCAGACTATCCGATATGGGTGGAGTTTGAGGAAAAGAATGATGCCAAGATTGTAGAGGCACATTTTGGTTCCATCTTGCAGAATGATAACGACAGGTTCAGTTTCCGTCATGGTATGTTGGCTGGCTTTCTGAATTTCGGCAATGAGATAGGACGTTCTGAAATCTGTTTTGATTATATTGTTAAGAGGAAGAAATCAGATGGTGTATCTTCTGAGCTCATCAAAAGAAAATTTTCATTCTCCTTCGAGGTGTTGAGTACCAAACTGGATTATCATTCTCATTGGAAGAAAATTGTAGAGGATATTGAGCAAGAGTATCGGATGCTCTCGCTTGATTTTCTAAAACGGACCTATCATAGCTTTGCTCCTGATAAACAGGGAGAAACACCAGAGATTATATGGTGGAGTATCTTTGCTGGTGAACAAAAGAAGTTCTTGGAGGCTTGTCGGCACATTATCGACCGACCACGTCATCGCTTGCATGGCAGGGAAACTTATCTGCGGGCAGATAAGGTGCGCCGAGTTCCTATGTCTCTTGAAAATGAAATAGCTGAGCATCGCAAAGAACCCGCTCATCTTTATCGTATCACCGAAAAAATAGAGTCGAATGATACCCAGGAAAATCGATTTCTGAAATTTGCTTTATCGCAGATTACGAGTAAGTATGAACTCTTAAAGACTCGTATAGAGCAGGTTAAGGAGGTTTCTGATGCTACTAAGCAAGAACTTCAGGCAACTTATGTTTCCCTGAATCGATTAAGGAAAAATCCTTTCTTCCGAACTGTTGGGCGTTTCAAGGGGTTGAATCAGGAAAGTATGGTTCTTCAGAAAGCTACGGGATATAGTCAGGTTTATCGGACTTGGAATTTGCTCCGTAAGGCTTACTCTCTAAATGAAGGCATCTATCGGTTGCAATCCAAGGACATCGCCACGCTTTATGAAATATGGTGTTTCATAGAGGTGAGCCACATAGTAAAGAAGGAGTTGAATCTGGATATGGATGATGTGGAACATCGCAACCGAATGGAACTGAATGGTCTGTTTACCTGGGAGTTGGGTAAGGGAGAGCATTCTCGTATTCTCTTTAGAAAAGATGGGGTAGAACTTGCCGAATTGGTATATAATCCGAAAAGTACGGAGCAGACCAATGATTGTATTGGAATGCAGAATCTGATAGTGCCAACGGTTCCTCAGAAGCCAGATATAGTGTTGCAACTTACCAAGAATGATTTGCAGAAAGATATGAAGATGACTTATCTCTTCGATGCGAAATATCGGATAGCCAGCAAGAATGCGAGTGGAGTAGATGTGCCACCGGATGATGCCATCAATCAGATGCATCGTTATCGTGATGCCATTTATTATCGTGATTATGTTGAGGCTCCGTTAAAGAAGGAGGTGATAGGCGGATACATTCTTTTTCCTGGTGATGGTGAACCGGCTGATGTGGAGGTTTCAAAGTTCTATCAGACTATTAAGGAGGTGAACATTGGTGCTTTTCCGCTTCGGCCGAACGATAGCGAAAACAGAAAGTTGCTTGAAGGTTTTATCCGGGAACTGATAGAAACGAAGGCTAAGGATACTGTGCAACATGTGATTCCGCAGAAGGGAACTGTAATGGAAGTGGATAATCGGGTGTTGGTTGGTGTGGTTCGTCCGAGTCATCGGCGTGGGTATGAAAAGAGTTTTTTGAATCAATCTGCCACCTTATATTATACGGGTGCCAAGTTCCCGTCAACCATAGCATTGCAGGATCTTCATTATTTCGTGCCATATATTAAGGGTAAGGGGATTCGTGATGTGTATGAGATTGTAAGAATGAGAACCATTACGGGTAAAGAGGCAAAGCAGGATGAAGGGGCTGATGCAACAGATGATTTGCGTTTGGCCTTTGAACTTCGTATTTCTCGCCAGTTGTATAAGGAATATCGCATGATTGATGTCTTGCAAATGAAAGACCTGACGTTTCTGGATACGACATTTAGCGATATTGATGGTTATGTTTCATCGCGTATATAGAAAAAGTTTTTCTATTTTATTGTCACATCTGCCACGCAGATTGTAAGTGATTGATACACAGAAAGAAATGGGTGACAATAAGACGTATTCTTATTGTCACCTATTGCCACGGATTTCTAGAAGACGCAAGGCAATGCAGATAGCTGCTGCATGATGGTCTTAGCCATGCGGGAGTGCCCGGCATCGTTTGGATGAAGACGGTCGGTATCCGGTTTGTTAAACATCTGCGCACCAGCATCGTAAAGAGGGAAGAGACCGGAAAGGGAGTTGAGGTCGATGACCGGAACTGCCCAGACATTGCCTGTTTCCTTGATAGCTTTCACGTATTCATCGAAGAAGATGCCACGCGCATTCTCGTACATCTCATCTGGCTGGATGTTCTTGTCACCACTGGCAAAGAGAGCACGATGCACAGGAGTCATCACCACGATTTGCTTGGTAGGATACATCTGCTTCAACTTCGACATGGCGATGTTGATGCGGCCTTTCAATGTATTCTTGTCCATGCAGAAGTGGCGGTGGCGGCGCTGTACCATTTCGCTTGGCTTGTGGCGGGCTACTCTCACGCTGTCGAAAGTCTCCGTATACCATTCGCCTACAGGCACACCATTGTTGTAATCGTTGGTACCCATAAAGATGAGGATGGCATCGAAATCATCACCATGTTCCTTCTGCAGTTGGTCTGCCTGACGGGGAATATCGTTCCACTGTCTGCCGCTCACACCATAAACGTAAGGGGTGATGCCGAGCCAATCCTGCAGGAATCCCCAGTATTTTACTTTTGATGCCTTGATGTTAGGGTCGGTGATGGAGTCGCCGAAGTAAGCCACCTTCTTTCCCTTCCAGGGATGCTGAAGGTTTTTGAATGCCTTTTCTTTTTCGGCAATTTCTTTCTTGCTCATCGCCTTCTGGGCGAAGGCGGGTAGGGTTGGCATTGCCAGAGTGAGGGCGAGTGCCAGGGTAATCATTGTTTGTTTCTTCATTGCTAGTTTGTTTT
>OLYN01001570.1_pt1 | contig 11502 bp, 8 predicted proteins | sample 1674231 | NCBI WGS metagenome assembly OLYN01 (sample SAMEA103958153, study PRJEB25191) | human gut metagenome
AGGCTCTTTTTCTTTTGCCAGCGTTTTCTTTTGGAGAAGCAAAAGAAAATGCTGTGCCGCACCTGCAAATTTGCTGCAGTGCATCGGCCTTTATGCAGTTTTCCCGAAACTCCAGAGGCTTCCCCTATGAGGGGAAGCTGTCGCCGCAAGGCGACTGATGAGGTGGACTGCGTCGCGTAGACGAAACTGCCCCCACCTCATCCGTCACGGCTCCGCCGTGCCGCCTTCCCCTCGTAGGGGAAGGCATTGGAGATGTTCATTCCCCCGCCGCTTCCCGCAGCAGGTCTTCTGCGGAGACGCCGTAGAGCTTTGCGAGGGCGAGGAGGTTGGAGGTCGAGGGGTCGGAGGCACCGGATTCCCATTTGCTGACGGCCTGACGGCTGACGCCGATGGCCTCGGCGACGAATTCCTGCGTCATCTTGCAGCGCGTGCGGTGTGCCTTCAGCGCCTCGCCGAGCGACCGTTTCGTCTCGGCCTTTTCCTTCCGCACCTCACCCGAGCGCAGGTATTTGAGCAGCGCCCGGACGAGCAGGACGAACAGGAAAATGACGGCGGCAGCCTCCGCCAGGACAATAAGGCCGAAAAGCAGCGTCCCGGGTATGAAGTTCATAAATGCTCCATCCTTTCTGTATTTGGGATGGGTCCAGTATGGCGCAAACGTCCGGTTGCAGCCACCAACTATCGCGCAACATGCGGTTGCGGCGGCTTATTTCAGCATTTTTTTGAGATACTGCCCCGTGAAGCTCTCCGGGCAGGCGGCGATCTGCTCCGGCGTGCCGCAGGCGACGAGCTGGCCGCCGCCGGAGCCGCCCTCGGGGCCGAGGTCGATGATATGGTCCGCGACCTTGATGACGTCGAGATTGTGCTCGATGACGAGCACCGTGTTGCCCGCGTCCACCAGCCGCTGCAGAACCTCGATCAGCTTGTGCACGTCCGCCATGTGCAGGCCGGTCGTCGGCTCGTCGAGGATATAGAACGTGCGGCCCGTGGCGCGGCGGGAGAGCTCCGTGGCGAGCTTGACGCGCTGGGCCTCGCCGCCGGAGAGCGTCGTGGCGCTCTGGCCGAGCTTGATATAGCCGAGGCCCACGTCGACGAGCGTGGCGATCTTATTGCGGATGCGCGGCAGATTGTCGAAGAAGGCCAGCGCCTCCTCCGCGGTCATGTCGAGCACGTCCGCGATATTTTTGCCCTTATAGAGGACCTCCAGCGTCTCGCGGTTATACCGCTTGCCATGGCAGACCTCGCAGGGGACGAAGACGTCCGCGAGGAAGTGCATCTCGATCTTCACAAGTCCGTTGCCGCTGCAGGCCTCGCAGCGGCCGCCCTTGGTATTGAACGAGAACCGGCCCGGGCCGTAGCCGCGCGTGCGCGCGTCTGCCGTCGAGGCGAACAGGTCGCGGATGTCGTTGAAGACACCGGTGTAGGTCGCGGGGTTGGAGCTCGGCATGCGGCCGATGGGGCTCTGGTCGATGCCGACGACCTTGTCGAGGTGCTCCAGGCCCTCAATGCGGTCGAATTTTCCCGGCCGCGTGCGGGCACGGTTGAGGCTGCCGGCGAGCTTTTTATAGAGGATCTCGTTGACGAGGCTCGATTTGCCCGAGCCGGACACGCCGGTCACGCAGGTGAAGGTGCCGAGCGGGAACTCGACGTCGATGTGGCGCAGGTTATTTTCCGCCGCGCCGAAAATTTTCAGGGATTTTCCGTTGCCCGCCCGCCGCTTTTCGGGCAGGGGGATCTTCTTCGCGCCGGACAGATACTGGCCCGTAATGGAGCGCGGGGCGGCGATGATGTCGTCGATGGTGCCCGCGGCGATGATCTCGCCGCCGTGCACGCCCGCACCGGGGCCGACGTCGACGATGAAGTCGGCGGCGCGCATGGTATCCTCGTCATGCTCGACGACGAGCACGGAGTTGCCGATGTCGCGCAGGCGGCGGAGGGTGTCGAGCAGCTTGTCGTTGTCGCGCTGGTGCAGGCCGATCGACGGCTCGTCCAGGATATACAGGACGCCGATGAGGCTCGAGCCGATCTGCGTGGCCAGGCGGATGCGCTGGCTCTCGCCGCCGGAGAGCGTCGCGGCCGAGCGCGAGAGCGTCAGGTAGCTCAGGCCCACGGCCTGCAGAAACGACAGCCGGGAGCGGATCTCCCGCACGATCTGCTCGGCGATGACAGCCATGGAGCCGGTGAGCTTCAGACTGTCGATGAATTTCAGTTCCTCAGAGATCGGCAGCGCGCAGAAGTCCATGATGTTCATCCCGCCGACGGTGACGGCGAGGCTGATGTCGGACAGGCGCTTGCCGTGGCACTTGGGGCAGGGGCGCTCGGACATGCACTCCTCGAGCTCCTTGCGCATGGCGTCGGACTGTGTCTCGGTGAGGCGGCGGGCGACGTTGTTGACCACGCCCTCGAACGGCCGCTCGAGCGTGCCGCGCCCGTTGGCGCGCTCATAATAGATGGTGAGCTTTTCCGTGCCCGTGCCGTAGAGGATGACGTCGAGCGCCTGCTGCGGCAAAGACTCGATGGGGTCGTTCAGCGAGAAATGATATTTCTTGGCCAGCGCCTCAAAATACATCCGGGAGATGGAATCGTCGCGCACGTTGTTCCAGCCGGAGGCCTGGATGGCGCCCTGCAGGATGGACTTCGAGCGGTCGGGGATGATGAGCAGGGGGTCGGCCACCTGCTGTGTGCCGAGACCCGAGCAGACGGGGCAGGCCCCGTAGGGATTGTTGAACGAGAACATGCGCGGGGACAGCTCCGGCATGGAGATGCCGCAGTCCTCGCAGGCGTAGTTCTGGGAGAAAATGGTGTCCTTGTCGCCATCCAATTCATTGAGGATGACGAGCCCGCCGGACAGGTTCGCCGCCGTCTCGACCGAGTCGGTCAGGCGGCGGGCCAGATCCGGCTTCATGATGAGCCGGTCGACCACGACCTCGATGTGGTGCTTCTTGTTCTTGTCGAGCAGGATCTCCTCCGTCAGCTCATAGAGGCTCCCATCTACGCGCACGCGGGCGTAGCCGCCGCGGCGGGCGTCGTCGAACACCTTCTGGTGCTCGCCCTTTTTGCCGCGCACGACGGGGGAGAGGATCTGAAATTTTGTCCGCTCCGGCAGGCCCATGATCTGGTCGACGATCTGGTCGATCGTCTGGCGGCGGATCTCCTTGCCGCATTTCGGGCAGTGCGGCGTGCCGCAGCGGGCCCATAACAGACGCAGATAGTCATAGATCTCCGTGACCGTGCCGACGGTCGAGCGGGGGTTACGGCTGGTGGTCTTCTGGTCGATGGAGATGGCGGGGGACAGGCCGTCGATGGCGTCGACGTCCGGCTTGTCCATCTGCCCGAGGAACATCCGGGCATAAGAGGACAGCGACTCGACATACCGCCGCTGGCCCTCGGCAAAGATCGTGTCGAAGGCCAGGCTGGATTTGCCGGAGCCGGACAGGCCCGTCAGCACGACGAGCTTGTCGCGCGGGATCTCGACCGAGATGTTTTTGAGGTTATTGACGCGTGCGCCCTGCACGCGGATACAGTTTTCCATGCTTCGCTCCTGAAAAAAATAGTAACAGATCAAGTCTTTCCATTATAGCAGATTTCTTTCCGGACTACAACATCATTTTCAAACAAAAGTTTTTAAATTGGGAGAAGCCGCGATCGAGAGAGCCGCCGGAAAAGCTCCGCCGCCCGCGGGGCGGGGGAGCTTCAGAAGTTCTTAGGGTGTATCTGAAAACTGGTGATGTGACCGGCAGCGAGGAATTTTCGCGCTGAGCAAGACATTTTTTCGCAGGAATACTGACGTATTTCAAGGAAAAATGACGCAGCGCAGCGTGAAAAGGCCCGCTGTCCGGGTGCGTTGACAGTTTTCAGATACACCCTAAGAAACCTGTCCCTTGCGGGCGGGCGCGGAACATGCTATAGTATCGGCAGAAAGTCTGCGTGAGAAACGCGAAGGGAGGCGGCGCTGTGCGGAATCTGTCCAAGCTGGTGTTCCAGCGGGTCGTGGCGGTCTCGGTCGGCATTTTGCTGCAGATCGGGTTCCTGATCGTCATGGCGACGTATCTGCGGGCCGATTTTTTCTGGATCCGCATCGCCATGAACGTGCTGAGCTGGGCCATGGTCATCTATATCATCTCCTGCGGCGTCAATCCCAGCTACAAGATCGCGTGGATCGTGCTGATCCTGGCCTTCCCGGTGGCGGGGCTCACGATCTATCTGCTCTTTGGCGGCAATAAGATCTCGAGCTATGAGCACCGGAAGATGCAGTCGATCGAGGCTGTCACCATGCAGCAGCTGCAGCAGGAGGAAGAGCCCCTCTGGGAGCTTGCGGCCGCCCGGACCCCGGCGTTCAATCATGCGCGCTATCTGCTCTCCGCCTCCGGCTATCCCATCTATGACGACGCCGACGCGACCTACTTCCCGAGCGGCGAAAGCTGCTACGCGGCCATGCTCGAGGAGCTGCAGAAGGCCGAGCACTATATCTTCATCGAGTTTTTCATCATCGCGCAGGGGAAGATGTGGGATCCCATCCTGCAGCTCCTGCGGGAAAAGGCTGCGGCGGGCGTCGATGTGCGCGTGGTCTACGATGATTTCGGCTGTATCACGCGCCTGCCCATGCAGTACGCGAAAAAGCTGCGGGAGATGGGCATCCGCGCGCACGCCTTCAACCCCTACGTGCCCATCCTCTCCGCCCGGCTCAATAACCGCGACCACCGCAAGCTCATGATCATCGACGGCAGGGCCGCCTTCACCGGCGGCGTCAATCTGGCGGACGAATATATCAACGAGCTTGAGCGCTTCGGCCGCTGGAAGGACTGCGGCATTCTCGTCCGCGGCAAGGCCGTGTGGTCGATGACGGTGATGTTCCTGTCGCTCTGGGGCTATGTCGACCGCTGCGAGGAGGATGTGAGCCGCTTCCGCGTCGCCTGCGCCGAGAAGCAGGGCGGCACGGGCTTCCTGCAGCCCTTCGCCGACAGTCCGCTCGACAATGAGGACGTCGGCGCGACGATGCTGCAGTCGGTCATCTCCTCCGCGCAGGAGCGGATGTGGATCATGACGCCGTATCTGATCCTGGACGATAAGATGACCACGGCTCTGTGCGTCGCGGCCAAGACCGGCGTTGATGTGCGCATCATCACGCCCGCCATCCCGGACAAGTGGTACGTGCACGCGGTCACACGCGCGAACTATGAGGAGCTGACCCGCGCGGGCGTGCGGATCTACGAATATACGCCCGGCTTCATCCACTCCAAGGTCTATCTGGCCGACAGTGTTCAGGCGGTCGTCGGCACGGTCAATCTGGATTTCCGCAGCCTGTATCTGCACTTTGAAGACGCCGTCTATCTCTGCGATACGGCTGCCAACGCGCAGATCGAGGAGGACTTCGTGCAGACCTTCCCGCAGTGCCGCGCGATCACGTATGAGCAGTGCCGCCACGTGCACCTCTATCAGCGCATCCTGCGCGCGCTATTGCGGATGTTCGCTCCACTGATGTAAAAAGAGGGAGACGGACGTGAAACTGAATTATTATCTGTCTCTCGCGGCGCTGATCCCGGCGGCGATTTTGTTCGTCCGCATCTATCAGCTCGATCATATCGAAAAGGAGCCGCGGCGGCTGCTGGGCAAGCTCGTTTTGTTCGGGGCGCTGGCCGCCGTTCCGGCGGCGCTGGCGCAGCTGCTGCTGACGCGGGCGGCGGGCGCGGCGCTGGGGCGCTCGACCGTGTGGTATCTGCTGCTGGACAACTTCGTGATCGTTGCCTGCAGCGAGGAGCTGGCCAAGCTCCTGCCCGTGCGCCTCGCCGCATGGGACCATCCGGCCTTCGACTACCGCTTCGACGCCATCGTCTATTCTGTGTCCTCGGCGCTGGGCTTCGCGGCGGTGGAAAATATCCTGTACGTGCTGCAGTCGGACCTGCGCACGGCTGTGTCGCGGGCGATCCTGTCCGTGCCGGGGCATTTTTTCTTCGCCGTGAGCATGGGGCTGCTGCTCAGCCGGGCCAAGCAGGCCGAATGCTGCGGGCAGCTGCGGCGCAGGCGGGTGCTGGCATTGCTGGCGCTGGCGGTCCCGACGCTGCTGCACGGGCTTTGGGATTTCCTGCTCGCGGCGGGCAGCCGCTGGGCTGTGATCGTGTTTTACGCCTTTGTGGCCGCGTTTTTCATCACGGCGGACGTCTGTCTGCGCCGCGCCTCGCGGACGGACAGCCGGCTGTAAAAATTGGATGCCCGGAAAGGACGCCTTTTCGGAATTGTCGAACAAAAAACAGGTAGACTGCGTTGCAGTCTGCCTGTTTTCCGTTTATAATTGGGACAGAAAATGACAGGAGGCGAGGGTATGATCTATCTGGACAACGCGGCGACCACCCTGCGCAAGCCGCCCTGCGTCATCGACGCGGTCGTGCAGGCCATGCAGACCATGGGCAACAGCGGCCGCAGCGCCCACGCCGAGAGCCTTGCCGCCGCCCGGACGATCTTCGCCGCGCGCGAGGCGCTGGCGGCGCTGTTCGGCTGCCCGCAGCCGGATCACGTCTGCCTGACCGCCAATTCGACCGAGGCGCTGAACATCGCCATCTCCGGCCTGCTTGCGCCGGGGGATCACGTGCTGTCGACGGATCTGGAGCACAACTCCGTCCTGCGCCCCTTATACCGGCAGATGGAGCGGGGCGTGCAGGCGGACTTCCTGCCCGCCGACCGGCAGGGGCGGATCAATTACGCGGACTTTGACCGCCTGCTGCGGCCAGAGACGAAGGCCGTGGTGTGCACGGCAGGCTCGAACCTGACGGGAAACCTGCTCGACCTGCAGCGGATCGGCGATTTCTGCGCCGCGCGCGGGCTTTTGTTCGTGGTCGACGCGTCGCAGACGGCGGGCGTGTTCCCCATCGACATGCAGCGCATGCACATCAGCGTCCTCTGCTTCACGGGCCATAAGAGCCTCATGGGGCCGCAGGGCACCGGCGGCCTGTGCGTCGCGCCCGGCGTGGAGATCCGTCCGTGGTGCGTGGGCGGCACGGGCGTGCAGACGTTTCTGGAGAAACAGCCCATGCAGTACCCCACACGCCTTGAGGCCGGGACGCGCAACGGCCACGGCGTCGCGGGCCTGCTCGCCGCCGTGCAGTTCATCCGCCAGACCGGGCTGGAGACCATCCGCGCGCATGAGCTCGCGCTCGCCCGGCGGTTTTACGAGGGTGTGCGAACGGTTCCCGGCGTGACGGTCTACGGCGATTTCTCCACCTGGGAGCGCGCGCCGGTCGTGAGCCTCAACATTGGAGACTATGAATCGTCGGAGGCCGCCGACGAGCTGGCCGAGACCTACGACATTGCCACCCGCGCCGGCGCCCACTGCGCCCCGCGGATGCACCGGGCGCTCGGCACCGAGGAGCAGGGCGCGGTGCGCGTCAGCTTCGGCTTTTACAATACGGAACAGGAGACCGACGCGGCTATCCGCGCCGTACAGGAGCTTGCAGCAACATGAGAGAAAAGAAGACCTGGCTCGTTGTGACCTTCTACACGACGAGCGCCGCCATGGCGGCCGAAAAGGCCTGCCTGGCCGCGGCCGTCCCCGGCCGCATCATCCCCGTCCCGCGCCAGATCACCAGCGACTGCGGCCTCGGCTGGCGCACGCCCCCCGAGACCCGCCCCCAGGTCGAGGCCCTTTTCACCTCCCTTGATCTGGAGGTCGAGGGGTACCACCTGTGTGAGCTCTGACCGAGAAATGCACAGTCCCCGCAAGAAGGGAACATCCATCAAAATTTCCACCGCACCTTCTATTGATGGCAGCTGTTCTGAGGCAACCGGCAGTCGCAAATCTGTGACAACCTCTCAGGCGCTGCGCGCCAGCTCCCCTGAAAGGGGAGCCTTATGACGGCGTTATTTATAAATAGAATAACGACTCTGGCTGTCATTTCTTGCAACCTGCAAAAAAATATTGTATAATCAAAAAAGATTTTTAGTTACTTTCCCCTTTGGCCGGGAAACCTTCGGAATTACGGTGGCATGATGCCGAGAACAGCTCCGCTGTGACGTGAGGGCCGAAATTCGAATCAGAAGGAGTTTTTGCCATGGCTGTATTTTTTGTCAACGGAACGGAAGTGTCGGTGGAGAAGAACCAGCGGCTGCTGCGCTACCTGCGCGATACGCTGCACCTGACCTCCGTCAAGGACGGCTGTTCCGAGGGGGCCTGCGGCGCCTGCACCGTGCTCATCGACGGCGAGCCCATCCGCGCCTGCACCCCGTTTACCGATTCTCTCGCAGGCCGCCACATCATCACCGTCGAGGGCCTGACGGAGGAAGAACAGAAGCTCTATACCTACGCCTACGGCGAGGCCGGAGCCGTGCAGTGCGGCTTCTGCATCCCGGGCATGGTGCTTTGCACCAAGGCGCTGCTCGATAAAAACCCCGATCCGACCGACGATCAGATCCGCTATGCCCTGCGCAACAACTACTGCCGCTGCACGGGCTATGTGAAGATCTTCGCCGCCGTGCGTCTGGCCGCCAAATGCCGGCGCGAGGGCGTCATCCCCGCGCCGTCGGAGGATGACTGGAAGCTCGGCTCGAGCGTCCACCGCATCGATGTCGAGGAAAAGGTCCTCGGCTACGGCAAATACCCCGACGACTGGTATCTGCCCGATATGTGCTACGGCTCCGCCGTGCGCAGCCAGTATCCGCGCGCGCGCGTCCTCGCCATCGACACGTCGAAGGCCGCGGCGCTGCCCGGCGTCGTCCGCGTCATCACGGCGGCGGATATTCCCGGGGAAAACAAGGTCGGTCATCTCAAGCACGACCAGTATTCGCTCATCCCCATCGGCGGGCTGACGCATTACCTCGGCGACGCGATTGCGCTCGTGGTCGCGGAAACGCCCGAGATCCTCGAAAAGGCGAAAAAGCTCGTAAAAGTGACCTACGAGCCGCTGCCCGCCGTCCATAATCCCCCCGAGGCCTGGGCCGAGGACGCTCCGCGCGTCTTCGACGAGGAAGAATCCAACGTGCAGGCCTACAAGCACATCGCCCGCGGCGACGCCGAGACGGCGATCCAGAACTCCAAATACGTCATCTCCCAGCACTTTGAGACCCCGTGGACCGAGCATGCGTTCCTCGAGCCGGAGTGCGCGGTCTCGTATATGGACAAGGACGGCTATGTCATGGTCCTGTCCACCGACCAGTCGTCCCATACCACGCTGCACGAGTGTAAGCTCCTGCTCGGCACCGACAAGGTCCGCGTGCAGAACCAGCTTGTCGGCGGCGGCTTCGGCGGCAAGGAGGATATGAGCGTGCAGCACCACGCCGCGCTCATGACCTACCTCACCGGCCGCACGGTCAAGGTCAAGCTGACCCGGCCGGAATCGCTGCTCATCCACCCGAAGCGTCACCCGTTCTGGATGGACTTCACCATGGGCTGCGACGAAAACGGCATCATCCAGGGCGTCAAGGCCAAGGTCTACTCCGATACCGGCGCGTTTGCCTCTCTCGGCGGCCCGGTGCTCGAGCGTGCCTGCACGCACGCGGCCGGCCCCTACAACTATCAGAATTTCGAGATCGAGGGCACGGCCTACTATACCAACAACCCGCCCGCGGGCGCGTTCCGCGGCTTCGGCGTCACGCAGACGTGCTTCGCTACGGAGACGCTTCTGAACGAAATGGCCGACAAGGTCGGCATCACCCCCTGGGAGATCCGCTACCGCAACGCCATCCGGCCCGGGCAGGAGCTGCCGAACGGCCAGATCGTCGGCTCGGAGACGGGCCTGGTCGAGACGCTCGAGGCGGTCAAGCCGTATTTCGACGAGGCGATGAAGCAGGGCAAGCCTGTCGGCCTGGCCTGCGCGATGAAAAACGCGGGCGTCGGCGTCGGCATTCCCGACTGGGGCCGCTGCAAGCTGATCGTGGAGGACGACGCGAAGGTCCATATCTACGCGGGCGCATCCTGCATCGGCCAGGGCGTAGGCACCGTCCTCGTGCAGATGATCGTCACCAATACGCCGCTGCACCGCGGCGATATCGTCTATGAGCGCTCAAACACCTGGATCGCGCCGGACTCCGGCGATACCTCCGGTTCGCGCCAGACGCTCGTCACCGGTGAGGCCTGCCGCCGCGCCTGCGAAAAGCTCGCCGCCGCGCTCGAAAGCCATACGCTGTCCGACCTTGTCGGGCAGGAGTTCTACGGCGAATACCTCGCCAAGACCGACAAGCTCGGCGCGGACGTGCCGCACCCCGTCTCGCACGTGGCCTATGGCTACGCGACGCAGATGTGCATCCTCGATAAGAAGACCGGCAAGGTCGAGCAGATGGTCGCCGCGCACGACGTTGGCAAGGCCGTCAACCCCCGGTCGTGCGAGGGGCAGATCGAGGGCGGCGTCGTCATGAGCATGGGCTACGCCCTGCGCGAGCAGTATCCCATCGATGACAACTGCAAGCCGATCGAAAAATACGGCGAGCTCGGCCTCTTCCGCGCGCATGAGATCCCGAAGATCACGCCCATCGTGGTCGATAAGCCGGGCCTCGACGTGGCCTGCGGCGCCATCGGCATCGGCGAGATCACCTCGATCCCCACCGCGCCCGCCATTGCCGACGCCTATTTCCGCTTCGACGGCGAACGCCGCACGAAGCTGCCGCTCGCCAACACGCCGTACGAAAGGAAGGGATGAACCATGGCCATCAAAAAACGTTTCCCCTACAAGGCCGCCTTCGTCGCCTGCAACGGCGGCTGCCGCGCCACGGCCGACTGCCAGTACGGCTGCGTCGGCTGCGAGCTGTGCGTGAACGCGTGCAAATTTGAAGCCATCGCCCTCAACGACTACGGCGTGGCCGAGGTCAACGAGGACAAGTGCATCGCCTGCGGCAAATGCGTGCGCGAATGCCCGCGCGAGCTCATCCGCATCCACGAATGCGCCAACCCCGTCGTCGTCAAATGCTCGAACCGGGATCCCGGCAAGGATGCAAGAAAGATGTGCGAGGTCAGCTGCATCGGCTGCGGCATCTGTCAGAAGCTCTGCCCCGCCGGGGCCATCACCGTGCAGGACAACCTCTCTCACATCGACGAATCCCTCTGCCTCTCCTGCGGCCAATGCGCCGTCAAATGCCCCCGCCACGCCATCTACGACCTGCGCGGCATCCTGACGGAAAAACGATAAATTGATCAAAAAAGGCTCCCCAGGGGAGCCTTTTTCATATAAAAAGCTTTTCCTGAAAGGGGAGCCTTGGATGGTGCGTATCCTGTAGGGGCGGGGCTCTGCTCCGCCCCTACAGGATACGAAGCAAATAAAGAAGACTACCCCGCAAAAAAGTGCAGCCTGACAAACTCAGACTGCACCTTCTATTAACTGCAAGTATTCAAAGGCAACTAGCTGCAAACTTGGAACCCTCGTATCAGGCGGCGCGTACCAAGACGCTCGTAAGGTGACTATCGTGTGGAACGACGTCTAAAACATTGGTGCTCGCCTGAATTCAGATGCAGAATGCACCAAACGCGTCCAAGCGCCCTTTTCTTCCATATCTTTTCCCGCGCAAGGGAAAAGATATGGCCGC
>OLYN01001583.1_pt1 | contig 11451 bp, 13 predicted proteins | sample 1674231 | NCBI WGS metagenome assembly OLYN01 (sample SAMEA103958153, study PRJEB25191) | human gut metagenome
CAAATATACAAAATGTTCAGCGGTTTTCTTTTGTTCTATACTGAATTTATCACTCCATTTTCCGGATGAACCTAATTTTATTATATGCAACTACTAAGGATAGTAGTGATTTTGGAAGATTGTTCACATCTACAAAAGGAATGTTTTCATTCAAGGTTCCTCCTACCTTGCTATTCATAAGAGGATAATAATGCCTTGTGAGTACATGGCAGTATGTATATATGTCCGCAAACACATTTATGTTATTAATTACTATTTTGTCGTATTTTTCCTTTTGGGGCTTCTCGTCAAAATACAATCGTACCTTATACATTATATGGAAAAAGACCGCTTTCATATAGGTCGTTTTTCCACTAATAACAATTGGATTTTCGGTCAAATTGTTAACTTCCTTCCATTTGCGGTTAAATAAAGGCTTTAATATTGTTATATATAATCCTTTTCCACTGTTCAACTGCTCACTCCAATCCAACATTAATTCCTCAAAAAGAGTTTTATGCCGTTTTCTCTCTTCATCCAATATATAACCATCATAATCATAAACATTTTTCGAAAAGTCTATAATTCCGTCTTTCCCCGTAGCGTATATTAGAATCAATAAATTAAAAGCGTAATCTTTTGCCTCTTTTATGCTAAAGATATCAAATACTTTATTATTATTATCATCACGTAAAATTCTCATGTTGTCAAACAGAAAATTCTTTTCATGCCATTTGAGTCGTTTTATATTATTACGTTCACATACAAACTTATGCATATAACGTTCCAATGGAATCTTGCACTTTTCAAAAGTGTTCATTTCCTTTAGCTCTGTTCTTGTATAAAGCATTTGTCTTGATTTTAATTAAAAGTATCGTGTCCGAATCTGTCAACATATCCATATTTTCCATAACGTTGTACTACTGCAAAACCTTCAGAAAACTCAAACGCATCATCGTAATTAAATGGAATAACAATTTGGTTATGTTCATTGATGTATCCGTTTTTTCCATCTTTTTTCACAGGTATCAAACCTTCATTAAAAGACCAACCGCTATAATCAATTTCATAAATAGGAGGTATAACTATCTGCCCTGTAGCTTTGTCCGCAAATCCATATTTATTGTTAATTCCAATAAGAACATATTTATCATCAAATCCATTTGCTATAAATGAATATTTGCAAGGAATTGTGAATTCTCCTCGAGTATTCACCAATCCTTCCCAACCGTTTTTGTCTTTAATGGTACAATATCCCTTTCTGAAACCTTCGATGTTTTGTGTCTCAAAAAAATCAGTTGCCTGTTTTCCATTTTTATAAATAAATGCTCCTTCAAATGCAGTTTTGTGCATAACGGGAAAACCATTCTTGTCATGTGAAAATGTCAATCCGCCTCTATATCTCATTGATAATCCTGATGAAAATGGGGAACCTGTTAGACCTGTTTGGAATGGAATTACAATTTTGCCAGTTTTGTCTATATACCCCCATTTATCATCAACAACACCATCTTCCCCTCCATCAATACTTACTCCCACAAGTCCTTCGCTAAAGCCACAATCATTATAAAGATTCTCATATTTACAGGGAATTACAAGTTTGCCATTCTTGTCCACAAAACCAATCAGACCATTTTTACGGACATCTGCTAACCCTTCACTAAATGTCCCACAATATTCATAATCAAATGGAACGACAACATTACCTTCTAAGTCTATAAAACCTGACGTTTCATTAATAAATGCAGCAGCCAGACTGTCATCTTTACAAAGATTTATATTATCATATTTACATGGAATAACCATGTTTCCTTGCCGATTAATAGCACCTTTTTTATCTCCAAGTGTTACTACGGAAATGCCTTTGTCATAATCTTTCGCATCATCGTATTTGCAAGAGATTATTTCATTGCCTAATTTATCGATAAAACCATATTTTTTCCCCTTGCAAACTCTAGCAAGCCCCTCATGAAATTCATAGAGTCTATCATATTTTTTAGTGGCTGCTGTCAACTCTTGTGAAACTTGGTTGATTGATATGTCTGCTATTTTTTTTCTACCAAATATTCCCCACAAGCCACAGATTAAAAGCAACAACAATAAAATGAAGAAGAAAATAACACATTTCTTCTTTTGAGTAACTCTCATCTGAACTTTGTTTGTGTCCTCTACCATTATATCTTTAGTTTTGGGAGCACACTTCTCTTTAATAGCGGAAATGTTATCCGTTATATCGAGATTTGCATGTAAAGGTTTACCGCAATAGCGACAAAACGAAGAGTCCTTATCTATAGACTTACCACAATATTTACAATACATACCAATGTAGCAATTTAGTTATTTCAATATAAACTTATAATCTGTGTGACATTATACTATTAAGTTGCAAAGCGTCAGCCATTAAATGCTGTTTGGTGTTATCTTCCAATGTTATTGCTCAGAGGTTAGATTAAACCAATAGACTTTCTTTTGATGGAATTGTCAATTATTGACCACAAAAGTAGGAAATCTTATTCAGACGAAAGAATAAATAATTGGAAATCTTTACTTCTGCCATCACATTTCTGTGATTCGAGGTGATTTGTAGTGCTGATTGCTACAAATCGCCTCTCATTGTCATTATCTGGATAAACCTTGTGGTTTCTTTTTTGATGGTGCTTCTAATCCCAACTTCTGTCTTGCCTTGCCTGTTCCTCACGTTTTGCCTTCGCTTCTTGCTCCTTGCGGTCTTCCACACGTTTAACAGCTTCAATTATTTCAGGCTGTTTTGTCAAGTCGTTCCATTGAAGAACCAAGATTTTGTATTTCTCCCATAAAGCATTGTAATCAGTCTTGAGTTTTGTAATGTCCTCGTTTTTTGAGGTTAATTGGGTTTTGAAACTTTCAATAACGGCATCCTTTTGAACGGTTACTCGTCTGACTGCGTTCTCGTCAAGTTGCGATATTCGTTGCTTCACCTCCATATTTTCAGCCTTTAGCATATCATTTTCATTCCGCAATGCCTTGTTCTCAATAATCAGTTTGTTGAGTTGCTGCATATAGTAAGTGTAGGTCTTGTTGACAGATGCTCGTATACCATTGTTCTGCTTGTCACGTTCAGCGTTGATGGCAACGACAAGAGCCTTGATAGCATCATTGATGTTTGTTGTCCGCATCTCTCGCCAAACCTTTTGTCCGATAAGTGCAGGTATAGGAATGGCAAGTTCTTTCTTAACGGCCTCCATTGCCTCTTGAACAGGTGTCTTGATATTGAGAGGAGAGAAGGTGAGCTTTTGCTTGTCAATAGTGGCAAGCACAGCGTATTTCTCCACTTTGTCAAGAGCGACTTTCGCCTGACGTTCCGCTTCAAGAACCACCTTGTTCTTATGCCTTCGTCCTCGTTTCTCCTCCTCGGACAATTCATTGTAAGGGATGCCGCGTGCAAGACCATTCTTGCAGTCAACCTCATTGTGATAGTCTGTATGAAGCTGCGAGAGATATTCCGACTTTGCTTTTCTCGTCTCTCCCCACACCTTGGCATAAGACACATGCTCAACAAAGTCCTTTGAGGCAGTCTGCTTGGTGTAGTTGTCTCGCCCCTCTTTGAGTAATGCTTTCCATTCCTTAGTTGAAAGCAATATGTTCTGCATAGGGCAAAGTATGAAGGGCTTTCAACACCTGCGTTACCCACCAGTCCTTTTCGATACTTGACGGCGGCAATTCTGTCTGCAATGCCACGGTATTGATAGCTTCACGTTGTCTATCTTCTGGTATGTCTATGAATTTCATCGTGCAATTAGTATTTTGCGCACCCATGCAGGGGTAAGTTTTATATCATGGTTGAAATCGTTGTCGTTTACATTCTTTGCGTGCTCGACAAGCACGTTGCGTTCCTCGTCGGTAATTTTGTTTTCGCCTATGGCGCGCATGGCTGTTACAACAAGCATCATCAGCTCTGATTTATAGGCAAAGTTCTTGCCCGAAGAAGAATGCTTGAACAGGATGCCACGCCCGTTTCCGATCTTTATCCTACGTGGTGCACCGTTGGTCAGGAACACGACATTCATGGGCATCTGTGTGGACAATCCGAGACGATTCAAGGCATATGCTCCCATAGGTACAATCTTAACCTTGTCTCGTTTGGCTATAGCCAGGGCAATGTCTTCAACTGACGGATAGATAATGCCAAGTCCATATTCCTTGTCCTCTTTGGTAGGGTGTTATGAAAAATCATAGATTTTGAACACCCTACCTAACGGGGTGAGGCTGGCGCGTGAAAATTGCAACAAACTTAGGGTGAAAGCAAAAGTGACAAGTGACAAGTGACACCATGAATGCTTGATAATCACACATTTAAGTGTTATTTTGTCACTTGAAAAATTCTTTAATTATGAGTTAACAAGTGTAAACATTAACGTGAGAGGTTAGATTTGAAATATCTGTACACTTTCGCGGTACTGAAAAATTATTTTTCCCCAATAAACACTAGGGGAGTGAGCTAATTTTAACATTCTGAAACATTATAAATTTGCAAAAAATTTGGAATCCGCTTTTTCGTGTTGTAACTTTGTACTCGCAAGCTTGCTAAAACGCGCTCCATTTTGGCAAAACACGCTCCATTTTGGCGGACGACAATTCCGAAGTCATTACGATATCATACCGAAGGAACACAAAACGCTTTTTGGAGCTATTTCCTAACCCTAAAACGCATATCATCATGGCAAAAATTACTTCCATTGACATCATCAAGGGTGTCTCAGTAGTTGATACATCTCCGTTCGTTCTCCGTTCGTTCTCCGTTAGTTCTCCGTTAGTTCTCCGTTCGTTCTCCGTTCATCCTCCGTTGATTCTCCGTTGATTCTCCGTTCAATCTCCGTTCGAGCTCCGTTCGGGAATCGAAGAACGAACGGAGAATCAACGGAGAATCAACGGAGAATAATCGGAGAATGATCGAAGATTGATCGAAGAACGATCGAGGACCGATCGAAGAACGATGCGGAAAATATACCGTCGGAATTGTTGGGCGGACTGCGATTCTGTTTCATCGTAAGCTGACTTCATAAAAGCAACTACGAAAAGAATTACCAAATTTCTGCCAAAAAATTATGCCATTTGCACAACTATTTTTCGGCGCCTAAAAACAAAAAACTTCCAAAATTCTTCGTATGCAAAAAAATAACCTCCATGTGCCAAAAATCCCACAAAATTTAACTCCCATTTTGGCACATTCTCTTTATTTTCTTGTTTTGGGGTATACAAATTGGCCGTGGTGGATGGTGTGCTTGCCATATTGTATTGCAAATTTGGGGCAGTGATGGAGGCATCTGAGACAGAGGGTGCATTGGGGCTTGGTCCAAACGGGATAGCCATTTGTACAGTCTATAGCATGGGAGGGACATTGACGTGCACAGAGTTTGCAACCAATACATTGGTCTTTTATGACATAGAAGTGTTTGGTTTTGCGCTGATTTTCGTAAGTGCGATAATACCATTTAGCTAACCAATGTGTGAGACTTAGAGCATCGAAATTGCTTGCTTTGCGAGCGATTACTTTTTCTGCTATTTCGTGTAGGTAGTTTTCGGCCTTATGGGTTTTGCGTAAGCATTTTTCGCGATTCGACACATTGAATATGGGGGTCCACACGTCTACCATTTTTACATTATATTTCGCATCGAGCCATAAGTCTTTTTCTTGTAAAAGTTTTTGCATCATGTAGTGGGCTTGCCCTGTGGTGGTGCCGAATGTTACTACGTGGTATATGAAATTGTGGCGTGTGGCTTTTAGGTTGAGCCTTTGCATGAATTGTACCACGATGTGGGGGAGTCCCCAAAAATATACGGGGGTGACAAAGCCTATAGGTTCGTTGGGGGAAGGGGTAAATGTGAGGTTACCCGTGTTGAAGCATTGTGCGATAGAGTAGCACTTTTCGGCTGTAACTTGTGCTAAATGTTGTGCTACATGTTCGCTATTGCCTGTGCCTGAGAAATAGAATATCATGGGGGAGCGTGGTGTGATGTGAAACGAATGTTTGGGCTGTAGTTTGTGTGGATGGTTAGAACTTTTTGGTTCTTATGTGGCAATAGGGTTCTCCACCTGTGTGTTCGTAGTAATGTTGGTGGTATGCCTCGCCAATGTAGAATGTTTGTTGGGGTAGTAGTAGGGTGTTTACTTCGTAGCCTTTGTTGCGAAGAATTTGCATAACTTGCTGAGCGGTTTGTTTTTGAGAGGGGGTGCAATAAAAAATGCAACTGCGATATTGTGGTCCTATGTCGGGACCTACACCGTTGGTTTGTGCGGGGTCGTGAATTTCGAAGAAGAGTTTGCAAAGGCTTTCGTAGGACACTTGTTCGGGGTTATATTCAATGATGACGGCTTCAACGTGATGCGTTTTATGATCTCGTACATCGGCGTAGGTGGGGAAGACTTCTTCGCCGCCTGTGTAACCCACAAGTGTGTTGACAACACCATGGAGTTTTTGGAATTGGTGTTGTGTGCCCCAAAAACATCCGCATGCAAAAATAGCCACTTCTGTGTTTGGTGATGTGGGTGCATGATAGATGTAGGTTTTTGCACATTCATCGATGGCTGCTTTAACCATTTTGAGTGCTTTGCCATGTTTTTCCTGAAGGTCGGGATAGGCCTTACCTCGGGCAAAGTTATGCTGAAGGTCGTTATATTTAACTTGTAGTGCAATGGGATTTTTAGAGTCGATGATGCTTTGCACGTAGTCGTAGTAGTTGGTCTCTTTGTGGTGGGTGAGCAGACGGAGGGCATTCACCACACCTATGGGGATGCCTTCGCGAAGCAAGTCTTGAAAGGTGTAGTGAGAGTCTTCTACCACATCATGTAAGAAACCAGCCATTTTCTCTTCATCGGTATGTCCCATCAGTCCTACGGTGAGAGGGTGAAGAATGACGGGGTAACCATCGCGGTCGAGTTGTCCGGCGTGGGCTGTTGTGGCTATGCGGAGTGCTATGTCAATAGGGTTCATATTTTGTGCTAATTTATGTGTAGATAGATGATTGCTATTATTTGCAGTAGCAGAATGGCTGGGATGCCATATTTGAATTTTTTGTGCAATGTTTTGTGATGCCAAACTTTCATGCCTAACCATGCACCGATGCTGCCACCTATGGCTGCCATTAAGAGTAGTGTGGCTTCGGAGATGCGCCATTTGGCTTTCTTTGCTTTGTATTTGTCGACGCCATACACAATGAATGTGATGAGGTTGATGGCAAGGAGGTAGTAGGTGAGAATGTTGTGTAGCGTGTGCATATTTTTGTTTTGTAGGCGGTTAAATTGGGTTTTCAAGTCTTAGCAATATTCTTTTGGCTTCAATTCCTCCAGCAAATCCTGTTAAAGACTGGTTTGTGCCGATTACTCGATGGCAAGGGATGAAGATGCTGATGCCATTGGCTGCTATGGCATTGGCTACGGCTCTAACGGCTTGGGGATGGTTGATGCTTTGCGCTATATCTTTGTAACTCCTTGTTTCTCCATAGGGAATGTTGTGTAATGCGTTCCAAACTTGATGTTGAAAATCTGTTCCTATGGGATGTAAGGGGATGTTGAATGTTTGGCGTTGACAGAGAAAATATTCGCTGAGTTGTTTTTTGGCTTGTTCTAAGATGGGGGAAGTTTCTATTTTAAAAACGGCATTTATATGTTGGGTGATTCGGTGCATATTACGTGGGGCAGATGGCATTTTGTTCCAATCACAAAGACATAGTTCGTTGTCAACCGAGGCTAGGATTATTTCTCCACAAGGCGAGTTGTAGTATTGTATGTGAATTATTTGTTTCTCAGTTTCCATAATGTGTAGACTTCTAAATTTCTTTTTCAATCCAAGCCATTAGTACGGCAACCACATATTGTTGTTCTTGGGGAGTTAAGGGCCTTCCTGCAGGGATTTGGTGCCACTTAAAGAGACAAATTCTGCAACAACAGCCTGTGGCATGTTGTGCTAAAAACACGGGGTGTCCTTTCATGGGAGTTTGTTTGCCATCATTGGGAATGGTGGCAGGTGCCAAACGTGTAGTCACGAAATCAGCTGCATGCTTTCGAATCGTTGCTAAACCCTTCTGAGCAATATATTCCTTATCCTTTTTTGTAAGATGAAAGCGACTGCGGAAGGCTGATTTTGAAAGTCTTTCAAATAAACCGCTTAGGTCGTACGCTTCATTGTTTGCCATGGTGTTGTCTGTAGCCATGTTAGACGAAGATGTAGGCGCACACTGCAATTCTTCGTCAGAAAATAAACTTAGTTCAACGTATTTTTTCATTGCTGTCTACCCTTTAGTTCTTGCAAATGTACAAAGTATTTTTTAGAGGTTGCTTCATTCTGTTCCCGAAAAAAGCAAATCATCAAAAATAGGTATTGTGTATGTCTTTTGTAAAAACTAATTTTGCCAAGGTTTAGGTATACTTTTTTGAATTATGACAAACGTATTGATTAGCGCTGCAGGACTTTGTGGCGCGACGATTATAGGTGCCATTTTGGGCTTTTTTGTGAAGGAGTTGCCTCATAAATGGAATGATGCGGTGTTAGGTTATTGCGCTGGAATTATGTTGGCTGCTTCCACTTTAGGCTTGATAGTGCCTGCCTTTGAACAGACGGAACTTTGGTGGCTCGTGGTTGTGGGGGTGATGGTTGGTGCCTTGTTTTTGAATGTGTTGGATTTGCTGACGCCCCATCTGCACCATATTACAGGACTTGACCCTGAGGAGCATTGCAATAATGCAAGACTCAGTCATGTGATGCTTTTTGTAATGGCTATAGCTTTGCATAAATTGCCCGAGGGTATGGCTGCTGGTGTAAGTGTTTGTTCGGGTGAGGGAGAAACGGCGTGGGGTGTCTCCTTAGGAATTGCTTTGCAAAACATTCCTGAGGGGATGGTGATTATTGCGCCTTTGATGATGGCAGGTGTTTCGGCTATTCGCACATTCTTCATCTCTATTTTCATAGCCTTGCTCGAGGTGGTTGGCATCGTTTTGGGCTTTGGTTTGGGTGCAGCTTCTTCTACTTTTTTGCCTGTGATGTTAGGTTTTGCAGGTGGTGCCATGCTTTATGTAACAAGCGATGAGATGATTCCTGAAACGCATGCACATGGCTATCAAAAACAAGCCACCTACGCCTTGCTCTTAGGTTTTATAACTTTTGTGCTGATGGAAAAGTGGGTGTAAACGTGTAATCGAAATAGAGAGGTATTGGTTAGATGATGAGCGTTCGTGATGGTATTTAAAGACCAATTCCTTTCGACCACGGAACGCTCACCCATCCAATAACCTTAAACTGCGATTTCTTCTGCGTCTTTACAGAAAAGTTCCCAAGTAATGCAATGCAAGGCACCACCATTCTTAATCAGAGGTTGAGCATAAACTTGTAGAATCTCTTTATTAAAGATTTGTTTAAATGTTTCCAATGCAGCAATGTCGCTAGCACTATCATGTTTTACAGAAAGTGCAGGAATGATTACATTCGATGGAGTTTCGATGTAATTGATATATGCAGAATTCATCTCCTCCCATGGACTACTATACTGAAGTTCAGTAACGGCAAAATGAGAATTAAGTATTTTGTGAAGACGTTTGGAGAAGTCCTTACCATCCTTACCCATTTGGCAATAGTTATTTAGCAAGAGTTTGCCGTTGCCTATGTATGATACCATGCCGTCAGCGTGACCATATTCTTCCTCCATATCCCATGGGATAAGTATCAACTCTTTTTGGCACGCATTTTCTAATGTATTTATCAGCGTAGACTGTTTGACATTCGGATTCTCAGAGAAAATCTTATCGGTCATAATCATCTTATCGTCGCAGAATACAAAGTTTCCACCATCTAATACGATATCTAATTGGGTAATATAGTTGATAGGAAGATCTCTAATAGCCATTTTTTGTTCTGTGATGTATTTTCTCATACGTACCTTATCAAAGAGATAGTCCGGTTTATAAATGTAACCCAGATATTGCCCACCTCCTACATGGATAGGCATGAAATCTCTTGCCCATATATCATTAGAATAGGGCAACAGAGAGTGGTTAACGCCACTTTCATCCAATACCTTACATAGTTCTTTATATACGACAGAATATTCTGTTTGTAGGTGTTTAGATAGATATATGCTTTGTTTGCTCATGATGATTCCTATTTATGAAAGTTCCACATACGGTTGCATTTCTTGAATTTTTTCCCTGAGTAAGAGAAGTAATTCTGCTGTTCTTCTGAAGGAAGTTGCTCGAAAGAATTCTTGTCGATTTCCTCTTTGATGTAATTTCCCTCAGTGTCTTTTACATAGTTTGCTACATTAACGCGAGAGGACACAATAGGTTTCCAACTTGCTTCTTTTTCTGATGGGCAGTCAATCCATTTGATGTTGATACCTTCAGAGAGGGGGATGTTCATTAGCAGGTCTTCATAAATATATGTAGAACGATTTTCACAATCCTTGGTCTCAATCCAATCTTTGCCGTTGAAATCGAATACTTTGTATTCACGAATGAGAAATGATGCACGATATTTTTTCTCTTTATTCTCGAATGTAACATCAAGTCCTGACACATGAAAGTTTAAACTACTAAGTGGATAATAGTCCAATTGCTTTTTTTCATGGTCATCAGTGTGATACATAATTGGGTCTTTCAAACCTTCAGCATCTTCCTCATGATAGTAGAATTCTATATCAGTAGGGTAGATTCTCCTTTTTCCGTTGACATCAAAGTATCCTTCGAAGAAAACATGCTCAGCAATACAAGTATATTGCTTTTGAAGTTCCTCATATTTTTGTGCGTGATCTTTTATATGGATTACTCCTGAGAAATCTTTTAGTTTACTATATAAAGATGGTCGGTTGAGTGCATCTGCTATTTTATCCCATCTATCTTCCGACTTCTCTGTCAATGGATTAACGAATTCATAATGTCTGTCATTGTTTTCTTCTCCTTCTCCATCAATCCACTTGACATAAAGTCCACAGGCATTTGAAGGTTTCACAGGTTTTTTTCTATATGATGTTTTCCATTTGTTGACATACCAATCATTACTTTCGTGAGCCAAAGAAATCATTTCTTCTCTCGTAAGAATATAGCAATGTAAAATTCCGTCCTTGTCAATATGAATAAAGACCCAAGGACCAAGAATCCTTTTCTCCAGATTTTCTCTAACACATTTTTCCAAAGTTATGCCTATTGGAATATTTGTGTCAAAACTAGTTTTTACTTGAATTCCAATGGTTTGGTGATTCTTTGGATTTGTGCAAAAAAGGTCAATGTACTTATAGTTGCTTTGAATAGTGTTTGCATTAACAACATCAAAGTCCATTGCTTTAAGTTTCTCAAGCACAAGTGTTTCACCAAATGTTCCGAGGTCTGATTTATCCAATCCACGTAAATATGTATATAGATATTTTTCCATGATTATTTTCTCAATTATATTCTATAATTCAAAGTGTTTCTAATGCTGAATATTTCCATTTATTCTGTTGAAATGA